>BNJU01003031.1_pt1 | contig 136925 bp, 159 predicted proteins | sample 8539281 | NCBI WGS metagenome assembly BNJU01 (sample SAMD00202456, study PRJDB9452) | human saliva metagenome | isolation source: human saliva | place: Japan | reverse complement strand
TGGTATAATAGTTCTACCTATGCGCGTATAAAACATAAGAGGGGAAGCTATGTCACAGATTATCGAATTACCAGAAATTCTAGCCAATCAAATCGCTGCCGGTGAGGTCATCGAGCGCCCTGCTAGTGTGGTCAAGGAACTGGTTGAAAACTCCATCGATGCGGGAGCTAGTCAGATTGTCTTAGAGATCAAAGAAGCTGGCTTAAAGAGCATTCAAATCACGGATAATGGACAAGGGATTGCCCATGAGGAAGTGGAATTAGCCCTTCGTCGCCATGCCACTAGTAAGATCAAGAGTCAAGCCGACCTCTTTCGTATTCGGACACTAGGCTTCCGTGGCGAGGCCTTGCCGTCTATTGCCTCTGTCAGTGTCATGACCATCCTGACGGCTCAGGAAGGAGCTAGTCATGGGACCAAGCTAGAGGTTAAAGGGGGCGAAATCACTTCTCTTGTGCCGGCGACTAGCCCTGTGGGGACTAAAATCACAGTTGAGGACCTCTTTTTCAATACACCAGCCCGCCTCAAATATATGAAGAGCCAACAGGCAGAGTTGTCCCATATCGTCGACATTCTCAACCGCCTGAGTCTGGCCCATCCAGAGATTGCCTTTACCTTGATCAATGACGGCCATGAAATGACACGGACGGCAGGAACGGGGAATCTCCGTCAAGCTATCGCAGGAGTCTACGGCCTCGCTACCGCTAAGAAAATGGTTGCCATCGAGACAGGTGATTTGGACTTTGAAGTGTCGGGCTTCGTCTCTTTGCCAGAATTGACCCGGGCCAATCGCAATTACATTAGTCTCTTTATCAACGGTCGATACATCAAGAATTTCTTGCTCAATCGGGCCATCTTGGATGGCTACGGCAGTAAACTTATGGTCGGACGCTTCCCGATAGCAGTGATTAATATCCAGATTGACCCCTATCTAGCCGATGTCAATGTCCACCCGACCAAGCAAGAGGTGCGCATTTCTAAAGAGCGAGAACTAATGGCCTTGATCTCCCAGGCGATTGCCTCCGCTTTGAAAGAGCAGGATCTGATTCCAGATGCTCTAGAAAATCTAGCTAAGTCGACGCTTCGTCGAACAGAAAAGCCAGTCCAGACCAGCCTCCCTCTAAAAGAAAATAGCCTCTATTACGACCGAGACAAGGGAGACTTCTTTGTCCGCCCAGAGGTCGGGGAATCCCAGCCAAGTGGGGAATTGACCCCAGAGCAAACGGTTCTTTTTGCCTCAGAAGAGGGAAATCAGGAGGCTAAATCACCAGCCATCAAATTCGCGGAGCGAAAGGCGCCTCAGTATGATCAACTGGACCACCCAGAGTTGGATCTAGCTAGTCTAGACAAGGCCTATGATAAGTTGGACGGGGAAGAACATTCGACCTTCCCAGAGTTGGAATATTTTGGTCAGATGCATGGAACCTATCTCTTTGCCCAAGGCAATGGGGGCCTCTATATCATTGACCAGCACGCGGCCCAAGAGCGGGTCAAATACGAAGAATACCGGGAGAGCATCGGGAACGTAGACGGCAGTCAGCAACAACTGCTGGTGCCTTATATCTTTGAATTCCCTGCAGACGATCTGATCCGACTGCAACAGCGCAAGCACCTTCTAGAAGAAGTGGGCGTCTACTTAGAAGAGTACGGAGCCAACCAGTTGATCTTGCGGGAGCATCCGATCTGGATGAAGGAAGAAGAGATCGAGTCGGGCATCTATGAGATGTGTGACATGCTCCTTTTGACTAAGGAAGTGTCCATCAAGAAATACCGGGCTGAGTTGGCCATCATGATGTCTTGCAAACGCTCCATCAAGGCCAATCACACACTGGACGATTACTCCGCACGTGATCTTATCTACCAACTGTCCCAATGTGACAACCCCTATAACTGCCCTCATGGTCGTCCGGTCTTGGTCAACTTTACCAAGTCAGATATGGAAAAAGATGTTCCGACGCATTCAGGAAAAATCACACCAGCCTACAGGGAATTGGGCAAGTATTAAACAAACAATAAAGGAATCTTATGTACGAATACATTAAAGGAATTTTAACGAAAATCACTGCCAAATACATCGTGGTAGAAACAGCTGGGATCGGCTATCTCTTGCATGTGGCCAATCCCTATGCCTACTCTGGCAAAATGAATCAAGAGGTGCAAGTCTATCTGCACCAAGTGGTCCGTGAAGACGCCCACCTTCTCTATGGTTTTGCGACCGAAGAAGAGAAACAGCTCTTTTTAAACTTGATCTCAGTCTCTGGGATTGGACCTGTCTCAGCTCTGGCTATCATTGCTGCGGATGACAATGCAGGCCTTGTCCAAGCCATCGAAAGCAAGAACATCACCTACTTGACCAAGTTTCCGAAGATCGGCAAGAAAAACAGCCCAACAGATGGTGCTGGACTTGGAAGGTAAGATAAATCTTGATCTAGAAGATGTACCGGCTCAGTCCAAAGCCAAAGTTGCAGAAGAAAATCAAGCCCTGGAAGAAGCTATGGAAGCTATGTTGGCATTGGGCTACAAGGCAACGGAGCTTAAGAAAAATCAAGAAATTCTTTGAAGGCACGACCGATACAGCAGAGAACTATATCAAGTCTGCTCTTAAGATGTTGGTGAAATAGGAGAACTCTATGCCAAAACGCTGTGGCTGGGTCAAAATGAGCAACCCTCTCTATGTAGCCTACCATGATGAAGAATGGGGTCGGCCCCTCCATGATGACCAGGCGCTTTTTGAGTTGCTCTGTATGGAGACTTATCAGGCCGGTCTATCTTGGGAAACGGTACTCAATAAACGGCAGGCTTTCCGAGAGTCTTTTCATGCTTACCATCTTCAACGCGTCGCAGAGATGACCAACTCTGAACTGGAAACTTTGTTAGACAATCCAGCCATCGTCCGAAATCGTGCCAAGATCTTTGCGACACGGGCCAATGCTCAAGCCTTTCTACAAGTCCAGGAGGAATTTGGATCGTTTGATGCCTATCTTTGGTCTTTTTGTCGATGGGAAAACCATCGTCAATGATGTTCCAGATTACCGACAGGCTCCAGTTAAGACAGCTCTTTCTGAGAAGCTAGCCAAGGACCTCAAAAAGCGTGGTTTTAAGTTCACCGGACCAGTCGCAGTTTTATCCTACCTACAAGCAGCAGGCCTGGTCAATGATCATGAGAATGATTGTGAATGGAAAAACGGTGATTAGTGAGTATAGGTAACTAGAGTATCTGAGAATATAGAGAATATAGAAAAAAAGCTGAGAAATTCATCTCAGCTTTCTTTGTTATAATCAAAGCGAATGACTTGCTCCGTTGCATCTACATGGGCATGGACTCCGAAGGGGACAATTGCTCTTGGAGTTGCGTGTCCGAAATTCAGATTATAGACAATCGGGATATTGCTGTCAATGATCTCCAATAGTGCCTCTTTATAGTCGTCATAGAAGGTTTCATGGCCGGATTACCGACAGGCTCCTGCCAAGACAGCTCTTTCTGAGAAGCTAGCCAGGATCTCAAAAAACGTGGTTTTAAGTTCACCGGACCAGTCGCAGTTTTATCCTACCTACAAGCAGCAGGCCTGGTCAATGATCATGAGAATGCTTGTGAATGGAAATAGAACAATCATGACCACCCGTCAAACGGGTGGTTTGTACCAGGGCTATAAGTCCCAGATAACTAGCCAGCGCTAAGACGCTGGCTTTCACTTTGTTCAAGCCTTATTGCATTTGACTCGTCACAGACCTCTCAAAGAGGTATACGTACTACTTGCCACTATCCCTAAAGGGATCTTCATATTCTTTTACACTCAACTTATCTAAAGCAATATCTTTTCGCTCTTGTCCCTGAATGTATTTCTTTATTGTGGCTTCATTGAGGCCAACTGTACTTACATAATATCCCTCTGCCCAAAAATGTCGATTTCCAAACTTATATTTCAGATTTGCGTGTTTATCGAACATCATTAGAGCACTTTTACCTTTTAAATATCCCATGAAGCTTGCAACACTAATTCTAGGTGGAATGCTTACCAACATATGAACATGATCTGGCATTAAATGGCCTTCGATAATCTCAACACCTTTATAACTACATAATCTATGGAATATTTCTCCCAAACTACTTCGATATTGATTATAGATCACTTTTCGTCTATACTTAGGGGTGAACACAATGTGATATTTACACATCCATTTTGTGTGTGATAAACTATGTGCTTTTTGAGCCATATTTTTCTCCTTTCGCTTTACAATTGGCTTGAACACCTTAATTGTATCGCGTTTGGAGTTTTTTTGGTATAACCTTCGATGCGCACCCGCATAGCGGGGGGAGTTTTTGTCTCGCACCTAACGGAGCGAGACGGACTGAAAAGTCACATAATAAAAAGTCGCAGGTTGCGACTTTTTTAAATAATTTAGGAAATTGTGTTAAAATGAAATGAAAATTACGAATAGTATAAGTGGGAGGCACCATGAAGGCGGAAATTATTGCAGTTGGAACAGAAATTCTAACAGGACAAATTGTCAACACCAATGCTCAGTTCTTGTCTGAAAAAAATTGGCTAGTTTAGGGATTGATGTCTATTATCATGTGGCGGTAGGAGATAATGAAGGTCGTCTCTTCTCGACCATTGAGACAGCTTCAAAAACGCAGTGATTTGGTGATTTTATGTGGTGGACTTGGGCCAACAGAGGATGATTTGACCAAGCAAACCCTTGCTAAGTTTTTTTAGGGAAAAGAACTGGTTTTTGATCCAACAGCGCTTGCCAAACTCGACACCTTCTTTTGCCAGTCGCCCTGATTATGTACGGACGCCCAATAATGAGCGACAAGCACAATTGATTGCCGGTTCAATCCCCCTTCAAAACCGTACAGGTCTCGCGGTTGGAGGTTTGATTGAAGTCGATGGTGTGACCTATGTCGTTCTACCTGGTCCACCAAGTGAGTTAAAACCCATGGTCAATGAACAATTGGTGCCTCATTTGACAACAGGGGAGCAGCTCTTTTCAAGAGTCTTGCGCTTCTTTGGGATTGGGGAAAGCCAGCTGGTTACGATCCTAGCAGATATCATTGAAGAGCAGAGTGATCCGACGGTGGCCCCTTATGCCAAGACAGGAGAAGTGACCTTGCGTCTGTCTACAAAGGCGAAGGATCAAGCCTCAGCGGATGCGAAGCTCGATGTCTTAGAAAAGGAAATCTTATCACGCCACACCCTGGATCATCAACCCTTGCATGAACTGTTTTACGGTTATGGGGATGACAATTCGATGGCCAAGGTGACCTTTGATCTCTTGAAAGGGACTGGTAAGACCATTACAGCTGCAGAAAGCCTGACGGCTGGCCTTTTCCAAGCGACTTTGGCAGATTTTTCAGGGGCGTCCAGCATCTTCGCGGGTGGTTTTGTCACCTATAGTCTGGAAGAAAAAAGCAAGATGTTGTCTATTCCAGCTCAAGAGTTAGAGCAACATGGAGTGGTGTCTCACTTTACAGCTCAAGCCATGGCTTCACAGGCCCGTAAGTTAACAGGATCCGATTATGGTGTTAGCTTGACCGGAGTTGCGGGGCCAGATAGTCTAGAAGGGCACCCAGCAGGGACTGTCTTTATCGGACTTGCGACTCCAAATGGAGTGGATAGTGTCCAAGTCAATATCGCTGGACGTAGCCGGGCGGATGTCCGCGAAATTGCAGTCCTTCATGCCTTTAATTTGGTACGCTTGACTGTATTAAATGGTGAAAATTTGGTATAATGAAGTTCGTGCCAAATGAAGAATAATTCTAAAAATGGATAGGAAATGTGCCTTTCAAAGACCGGAAAACGTCAGTGAGTTGCATGCATTTCCTGTATAGCAAAAACATAGGAGAAAAGAATGGCGAAAAAACAGAAAAAATTAGATGATATCTCTAAGAAATTTGGAGATGAGCGTGAAAAAGCGCTTAATGATGCCCTAAAGTTGATCGAAAAAGACTTTGGTAAAGGATCGATCATGCGTCTGGGCGAACGCGCAGAGCAAAAAGTTCAAGTCATGAGCTCAGGTTCCTTGGCTCTTGACATTGCCTTGGGTGCTGGTGGTTATCCAAAAGGTCGGATCATCGAAATCTATGGTCCAGAATCATCTGGTAAAACAACCGTTGCCCTTCATGCAGTTGCGCAAGCACAGAAAGAAGGGGGCATTGCTGCCTTTATCGATGCCGAGCATGCCTTGGACCCATCCTATGCAGCAGCTCTTGGTGTCAATATCGACGAACTCCTCTTGTCTCAACCAGACTCAGGGGAACAAGGACTTGAAATTGCTGGTAAATTGATCGACTCTGGTGCGGTTGACTTTGGTCGTTGATTGACTCTGTTGCGGCCTTGGTACCACGCGCAGAAATCGATGGAGATATCGGGTGATAGCCACGTTGGTTTGCAAGCACGGATGATGAGCCAGGCTATGCGTAAACTCGGAGCTTCGATCAATAAGACCAAGACCATTGCTATCTTTATCAACCAATTGCGTGAAAAAAAGTTGGGGTTATGTTTGGGAACCCTGAAACCACACCTGGTGGTCGTGCCCTTAAATTCTACGCTTCTGTTCGTCTAGATGTTCGTGGAAATACTCAAATCAAGGGTACTGGGGACCAAAAAAAGATACCAACGTTGGTAAAGAAACCAAGATCAAGGTTGTGAAGAACAAGGTAGCTCCACCGTTTCAAAGAAGCTATGGTTGAAATCATGTATGGGAAGGAATTTCACGTACAGGGTGAATTGCTAAAAATTGCAACAGACTTTGGATATCATCCAAAAAAAGCAGGGTGCGTGGTACTCATATAACGGCGAAAAAGATTGGTCAAGGATCTGAAAATGCTAAGAAATTCTTGGCTGACCATCCCAGAAATTTTTTTGACGAAATTGATCACAAGGTTCGCGTGCATTTTCGGTTTGATCGAAGATGACGAAGCTGTGAAAAGCCTTGATAAAGACTGAAGAAGCAGCTCCTGTCGTAGAAGAAGTAACTCTAGATCTTTAGATGACGCGATTGAAATTGAAGATTAATTTTTTTCAAAAATAGGTCGCTAGACTGATGGTTTTTTTGTGTTATAATATACTACGATAGTTATTATCGTGTAGCGAAAAGGAGTGCATGCATGATTAAAATTTATACAGTGTCAAGTTGCACGAGCTGTAAAAAAAGCAAAGACTTGGCTCAACGCTCATCAGCTAACTCTATAAAGAACAAAAACCTCGGTAAGGAAGGGATCACCAAAGAAGAATTATTGGATATCCTTACAAAGACTGAAAATGGAGTGGCAAGTATTGTCTCTTCAAAAAATCGATACGCTAAAAATCTAGGAGTGGACATCGAAGACTTGAGTGTCAATGAAGTCATTGACATCATCATGGAAACACCTCGTATTCTTAAAAGTCCGATCTTAGTAGATGACAAACGTCTCCAAGTGGGCTACAAAGAAGATGATATTCGTGCTTCTTGCCACGATCTGTTCGAAATGTAGAAAATGCGGAAGCACGGATGCGTGCAGCCCTTTAAAACGATTGAAAATCAGAAACAGTTTGTTTCTGATTTTTTCTTGTTCAAAATAGAAATGGATAGCAGTTTACTGCGCCATTTTACGAAATCTATGATACAATATTTTAGAAAACAATAACTAGTAAGGAATGAAAAATGAAAAGAAAAATCTTCTTATTGGGTGCACTTGCCTTGTGTTTGACAGGATGTGGTCAAAAAAAGCAAGTGAAAACGCCAACCTCAAGTGAGCAAAAAGGCAATCAAAGCGAAAGCAGAACAGCTACAAAAGGATAATAAGAGTATCTTACAAAAAGCTGAAGAAAAATCAAAGTAATTACAAGAACCTTTGTCTTTCCAAAAGGATGATAAGGGGACACAACAGACGCAAATTGTCACCTATGTGGGGAATACCTTTAAAAAATTAGAGACCGTCAATGTGACGGCAACTGATGAGGAACTGAAAAAAGGGATCCAACAGGTTGGAGTCGAGGAAGCGCAAAAAGCAATTGAGAGAATCTTTTACCAAGGATGATGCCTTTAAGGAAGCATTTGACAGTTCCTGGCTTTCACAGCTGATTTGACCTTGGAAAAATGAGAAATGAATACAGGGTGACCATCACCTATGACTTTGAAGCAATGGATGTGAAGAAGGCTGAAGGTATGACCTACTTCAAAAACAATCACTTGCCGGAGTTGTTGAAGCTGACACCGAGCCAATTTGCGGACAACCTCATCAATGCTGGAGCGAGTGAGCAAAAATAAAAAACAGTTTAGTTGAAAAAAAGCTCAAAAAAATGCTTGAAAAAAAGCCGTAAAAATCAAGGGACTTGACCGTTGTGGAAAACTCTTGATTATGGTATAATAGTAATATTCTAAGGAAAGAGGGTGTTCTTGTGGGATTTACAGATGAAACAGTACGTTTTAATCTTGATGATTCAAATCGTAAGGAAATTAGCGAGACCTTGAAAGATGTATATTTATCACTGGATGAAAAAGGCTACAATCCAATTAATCAAATCGTAGGATACGTACTCAGTGGTGATCCTGCCTATGTACCTCGTTATAATAATGCACGGAACCAAATTCGTAAATATGAACGAGATGAAATCGTTGAAGAATTGGTACGTTATTATTTGAAAGGGCAAGGAATAGACCTCTAATGAGAATTATGGGATTGGATGTTGGTTCAAAGACAGTTGGGGTTGCTGTGAGTGATCCTCTCGGTTTTTACAGCTCAGGGTCTTGAAATCATCCAAATCGATGAAGACAAAAAAGAATTCGGTTTGGAGCGCTTAGCCGAATTAGTGGCTCAATACAAGGTGGACCGTTTTGTTGTGGGTTTGCCGAAAAACATGAACAACACCAGCGGACCGCGTGTGGAAGCCAGTCAGGCTTATGGCACGATGATTGCTGAAAAGTTTGGGTTGCCAGTCGACTACCAAGACGAACGGTTGACGACAGTTGCTGCAGAGCGGATGTTGATTGAGCAAGCAGATATTAGCCGTAGCAAACGCAAAAAAGTTATTGATAAGTTAGCGGCGCAGCTTATTTTACAAAATTATTTAGATCGCAATTTTTAGAAAGAAAACGAGGAAGAATAGTATGGCACATGATCATAACCACGACCATGAAGAACGTGAATTAATCACATTGGTGGATGAACAAGGAAATGAAACCTTGTTTGAAATTCTTTTGACCATCGATGGCAAAGAAGAATTTGGAAAGAACTATGTCCTTTTGATCCCTGCAAATGCAGAGGAAGATGAAAATGGCGAAGTTGAAATTCAAGCATATTCATTTACAGAAAACGAAGACGGAACAGAAGGTGACCTTCAACCAATCCCAGAAGACTCAGATGCAGAATGGGACATGATCGAAGAAGTCTTCAACAGCTTTATGGAGGAGTAAAAACGTCCGGGGGACGTTTTTAGCCCTGCTTCAAGAAGCAAGAAAAAGCAGGAAGTCCGGGGGAACATTTTTACCCTTGCGCAAGAAATAAAGACCGCAAGTAAGTCCAGTGGACGTTTTTAGCCCAACTCCAAGAAACTAGAAAGAGTTGGTAAGCCCGGGGACTTGCTGTAAAAATGAGAAAGAAATAACTACAAAAGAAAGGAGCGCAAACGTCAGAAGAGGTTTTGTCGCTTTTTTCTTTTAGGAGGAAGATGTGAATAAGATTGAGCAATGGATGAATAGTCGGATCGGTCTGAATTTTCGATCGGGACTGGATCGTATGGAGCAGGCAGTGAGCCTTTTAGGGAGGCCGGATAAGGCTTATCCGATTCTTCATGTGACAGGAACCAATGGGAAGGGATCCACAATCGCCTTTCTGCGTCAATTGTTGATGGCTCACGGAAAAGAAAGTTGGGACCTTTACCTCTCCTCATATGATCAGTATCCATGATCGGATTTGTATTGGGGATCAGCCGATTTCAGATGAAGATTTTACTCGGATTGGTCAAGAAGTCCAACAAATGGAGCAGACCTTGCTTCAAACCCAGGACCAACTCTCTTATTTTGAGATTATCTGTCTCATGGCCCTTTTGTATTTTAAGGAACAAGGAGTGGATGTGGTCCTGTTGGAAGTCGGTATCGGTGGACTTCTAGATACCACCAATGTAGTGACAGGAGAGATCGCAGTGATCACTTCGATTGGCCTTGATCATCAGGAAACGCTGGGAGGGACTGTTGCCGCAATTGCTCAGCAAAAGGCAGGGAATCTTTAAGAAGGGCAAGAAAGCTGTAGTGGGACCCTTATCCGATGAAGCTGCAGCTGTTTGTCAAGAAAAAGCGAAGGAATTAGCTGTGGATCTCCACGCCTTCGAGAAAGATTTTGGCTTAGAGCAGGATCATTTTTGGAATGAAAGCGTGGAACTTGTCTTGCCATCTCTGGGCTTGAAGGGTGATTACCAACGGGAAAATGCTACAGTGGCTTTGGAGGCCTTTTTCCTCTACATGGAGGGTCTAGATCAAGAAGTGGATATGGATCAGGTCAAACTGGCCTTACAAGAGACGCGGTGGCCGGGACGTCTAGAGTTGTTTGGCGACCAGTTGTATTTGGATGGCGCCCATAATCCTCACGCCATGCTGCGCTTGATCGAGTTTGCCAATAGCTTAGCAGGAAAACGCGTGAAGATTTTATTTGGAGCCCTTAAGCGAAAAGATTATAGCGGGATGCTCGAAACGCTTCAAACAGGTTTGCCAGAAGCTGAATTGATTTTGACGACCTTCCATTACGGAGAAGTGGTGGCACAAGGAGACCGACAAGACCTGCCCTATGTAGCTGACTACAAGGCCTATATCAAAGAATTTATGGATCAGAGTCGTCCAGATGAAGTCTTATTTGTCACAGGATCCTTGTATTTTATTGCGGAGGTAAGGGCATTTTTATTAGAGGGGTAAACAATTGACCTAAAGACTTTCTTGGCGTATACTGGTGGTAGATAGTGTACGGTTATAGCGAAAGGAGTCGATCTAAATGAAAAAAATCATGTTTATACTGACCTTGGCAGTAGCCCTTTTCCTGACTGCTTGTAGCCAGCAAGAAAAAGCAACACAGACTTCGAGCAAACAGACGTCTGCTTCATCACAGACTGTGACTTCAGCGAGTGAAGAACAGAAAGAAGGAGTGTCCATAGATGGCAGTTATCGAGGACAGGACGAGGAAAAATATGATTCTCTTAGTTGTGGCGGGTCAAAAAGGCACGTTTACGGTGCAAGATGCTGATGGAGAAGAAGAGACCAAAGAGGTCAGTATTGATCCGGTCAATCAATCCATGCGTATCGGGGATGAGCCTTATCGCTATCGGATCGAAGGGGATCAGTTATCGCTAGAAGATCTGGAGCAAGCAGAGGATGATCAAGGGATTATTGTTTTGACCAAGCAATAAGGGACGAAGTAAAGACCCTGTAGAGGTTGAAGACGTATCTTCAATCTCTTTTTGTTTATCTAAAAGGAGGTTTAGCTGGTCGTTGCATCGGGTAAAAAGAATTGGTATACTAGTAGAAAGAAAAAAGGAGGATGCTGTGACCTTTCGAAAATTACGTCTGTTAATGTCCAAATATGGATTTAGTATTTTGTTTATGGGCTTTGAACTTTGGGCATCCTTTGCAGCCTTCTTTTGGCTCAATAGGTGGTTCCCTCATTGGCTATCTGTTGCAGTCATTGGGCTCTTATACGTGACGACGATCTTGGCTATTGTCAATCGCAATACCCCTCCTGAAAATAAGGTGACTTGGCTCTTGATTGCTGTCATTCCTGTCTTTGGATCGCTCTTATATCTCATGTTTGGAGAGCGACGTTTGTCCAAGAAGGAAATGATCCAGTTGGAAAATATGGAGTCCATGAAGTTTCGAGAGGACAATAGTCATCAGTTGCGTAAGGAGCTCAAGCAAGAAAGCAAGGCGGTTTATGGCTTGGTCAAGTCGATTTTATCCATGGACCACAATGCGGATCTCTACAATGGGACGGTATCGACCTTTTACCCTCTAGGGGAGGAGATGTATGCGCAACTACTAGAGGATCTGCGAGCAGCGAAAAAATTTATCTTCATCGAGTTTTACATCATTGACGAGGGCTTGATGTGGAACAGCATCCTAGAGATTTTAGAACAGAAAGTAAAAGAGGGGGTTGAAGTCAAACTCCTTTATGATGATATCGGCTGTATGGCGACCTTGGCAGGGAACTATACCAAACGGTTGCGAAAGATGGGAATTGATGCCCATAAATTTAACAAGGTGATCCCCCGCTTAACAGTGGCTTATAACAATCGTGACCACCGCAAGATTTTGGTTATTGATGGGCAGATTGGCTATACAGGTGGTGTCAATTTGGCAGACGAGTACATTAATCACATTGAGCGTTTTGGTCACTGGAAGGACAGTGCCATTCGTTTAGATGGACGAGCTGTTAAGGCCTTAACGCGACTCTTCCTCATGAACTGGTACATCAACCGTGGGGAAATCGAGGATTTTGACCGCTACCATATTGAAACAAGGCGGTTGAGGGAGAAGGGCTTTACATTCCTTATGGGAGTGGACCAAAGCCGATTTACAAGTCGCAGGTCGGAAAGACGGTTTATCAAAATATGATCAATCAAGCAACGGATTATGTCTACATCACAACTCCTTACTTGATCATTGACTATGATTTGACAGAGGATATCCGCAATGCAGCCCTTCGAGGGGTAGATGTTCGGATCGTGACCCCGCATATTCCAGATAAAAAATTGATCCAAATCGTAACTCGTGGGGCTTACTTGGATCTGATGGATGCAGGAGTAAAGATTTATGAGTATACACCTGGTTTTGTCCATAGCAAGCAAGTCCTGGCAGATGACGAAATGGCGGTTGTAGGGTCGATTAACTTTGACTACCGCAGTTTGGTCCATCACTATGAAAATGCCATCTGGATGTATCGGACGCCTGCCTTGAAAAAGATTCGGGAGGACTTTGACCATATCTTTGAAGTGTCTCAAGAAATTACAGAGGATACCTTCCGCTTTACATGGCACCAAAGCTTAATCAAGGAAATTATGCAATTGTTCGCACCGATGTTGTAAATGTATAAAAACGAAAATCAGAGTCAGGAATCGAGATGCCTGACTCTTTTTACATATGACTATGTGATAAGAGGCTGACAGGGTCGGCAGAATTTGGTATACTAGAGAAGATAATGGGCTTTTTTCTAAAAGGAAAGAGCAAAGATCTAGAAAAAGGAAAAAGAATGAGCGAAAAAGAGCAAGAAATGACTTCGAAAAAATTAGGGATTCACGTGGGAGATAGTTTTCAGGATACACGTGAGATTCGCGAAGTGCTAGATAAATCAGTCTTTCGTGAAGAAGAGCCGACTCATAGCCAGCAGGCAGAAGTTTTGGAGGAGCCGGTTGCAATGGAGGTATCAGAGCCTATTCGTGATGCAAAGCCAGAAGCAGTAGCAGAACCTACACAAGAATCGGAACAGGAGCAACCGCTTAGTCGGTTGAGTCGTCGTTCGCGTAAGGCGGGAGTTGAAGCGACAAAAGCGGAAGCATCTAAGGTAGAAGAGAATACGGAAGAGCTAGAGGCAGATGTGGCATTTGAGCCTATCCGTCGTCAATCCAAGCGTCCAGTGCCCCTAGCGATTCCTTTTGTGTTGAGTCTCTTGATTAGTTTATTGCATGTCGGGGTGCCGTTTTTAACCCGTTTTGCAACCAATCAACAATCTCAAAACTTGTATGCTGGCTGGGCTATGACCAAAGGCCAAGTACCGTTTGGTGATTTTTACGGAACCAATGGTCTGCTCTATTATGCGATCAACTGGTTGGGAAGCTTGGCTGGTGGACATTGGCTCTTGATGATTCTCCAAGCGATTGCTCTCTTCTTTGCGGGGACTTATCTCTATCGGGTTGTGCGTTTACTGGTGTCTGATAAAGATACAGCGAAGAATGTCCAGTTACTCTTTTATTTCTTGGTGCTAGGCCTTGGTTTTGGCGGGACTTATGTAACTTTCTTTAGTCTTCCAATCCTATTTGCTAGCATGAATTTTATTTTGGCTTATCTGATTGGGCATCGTAAGGACGAAGGTTTTATCCTTTATGGTGCGATTGCAGCTGTGGCTTTCTTGATTGATCCAATGACCAGTGCCTTGTTCTACTTCTTGGCCTTCCTTGGATTAACAGCCTTTAATATCAAGCAGAAAAGATGGGCGCGTGGCTTTTATCAATTGCTGGCTACTCTTCTTGGTTTTTCACTCGTCTTTTATCCAATTGGGTATGTGACCGTTTGGAATCAAACTTTTGGCTATGCCATTAACCAAGTAACCTATGTCTTTAATGCCTTGAATTTTACTAATGGACAGGCCTTCAGTAATGCCATTTATTATGGCTTGTTGGCGCTCGCCTTCGGTCTAGTTTCTGCCTTTTTGATGTCCTTTACCAAGCAAAGTAGCAGTGCTCGCCGGATCTTCCGCTTTATGGGATGGGCAGGTAGCCTGGTAGTCCTCATTGTGTCTATTGGTCTTCCTGAACAAGGCGCTTACCAATTGTTGCCAATGTTGCCATTTGTCATTCCTTTGTTTGCGATCTGGTTCTCACGAGATGGGGAAGAAAACGATGGGATCGAACGTCGTGGTCGGAAGAAGAAAAACAAGGAAGTTTGGGCCGCTTACTTTACGAGCCAAGTTTTCTTACCGCTAGTAGCCCTTGTCTATCTGTTGGCGAATCCAGTGATTCAAGATGTCGTGCTTCAATCTGGTCAATCGAGTGAACGGAGCGCGATTGCCAGCTATATTAACCATCACACCAAGTCGAAGGATACCATCTATGCTTGGGATGCGACAGCTACTCTCTATCAAGAAAGCGATCGTTTGGCAGCTTCTGCCTTATTAACCCCGACGTCTTATCTGGGGATTAATGAAAATCGGACCAATGTGATTCAACAAATCGATCGGTCTGAACCGAAGTATATTGTGGTCAACAATCAGGTAGAGTTGACCTCTGATATGAAGAACTTGCTGAAAGAAAATTACCGTCTAGTTGAGAAGAAATACCGTCATTTCAAACTCTATCAACGCTCTTAAGAAAATCAATATCTTGTGTTTTTAGAAAGTTTTTTTATAAAAATTTTCCACAAGATATTGATTTTTATTTTTTTGAGTGGTATAATACTCTTGTATGTAAAAGAATGAAAGAAGGGACGTTTGGTATGATCACTTTGAGAGAAGAAAAACTGAGAATGGCCCCGGATATTTTTGTGGAAAAACGAGATGGCCGTCGCGTTCAATTTGATGTTGAAAAAATTTATAAAGCCTTGTTGAAGGCGACAGAAGAAGTGGCTTCTCTCACTCCCGTGCTGGAAGCCAAACTAGAAGCCATTGTCGATCGTGTGATCGCAGAGATCTTGGAGCGATTCCCAAATGGCGTGAAGATCTATGAGATTCAAAATGTCGTTGAACATGAATTGCTTCAAGCCAACGAATATGCGATTGCTGAGAGCTACATTACTTATCGGACGCAGCGGGATTTTGAGCGCTCAAAAGCGACGGATATCAACTTTACAATTGGAAAACTCCTCAACAAGGACCAAGCGGTTGTCAATGAAAATGCCAATAAGGACAGCGATGTCTTTAATACGCAACGGGATTTGACGGCAGGGATCGTCGGTAAGTCTATTGGCCTCAAAATGTTACCCAAACACGTAGCCAATGCTCACCAAAAAGGGGACATCCACTACCATGATTTGGACTATAGCCCTTATACACCGATGACCAACTGCTGTTTGATTGATTTTGAAGGTATGCTCAGAAATGGCTTTAAGATTGGGAATGCAGAAGTAGAAAGTCCTAAGTCCATCCAAACTGCAACGGCTCAAATCTCGCAGATTATTGCCAATGTAGCTTCTAGTCAGTATGGGGGGTGCTCAGCTGACCGGATCGATGAAGTCTTGGCCCCTTATGCGGAAAGGAACTACCAAAAACACTTGGCAGATGCCAAAGAGTGGGTGCTTCCTGAAAAGCAAGAAGACTATGCTTGGAGCAAGACTCAAAAAGATATCTATGATGCCATGCAATCGCTGGAATATGAGATCAATACCCTCTTTACTTCGAACGGGCAAACTCCCTTTACTTCGCTTGGTTTTGGTCTTGGAACCAATCGCTTCGAGCGGGAAATCCAAAAGGCGATTTTGGAAATCCGGATTAAGGGACTTGGATCGGAACATCGGACAGCCATCTTTCCAAAGCTGATCTTTACCCTCAAGCGGGGGCTCAACCTAGAACCTGGAACTCCTAACTATGATATCAAGCAATTGGCCTTGGAATGTGCCACTAAGCGCATGTACCCAGACGTTTTGTCTTATGACAAGATTGTCGAGTTGACAGGCTCTTTCAAGGTTCCGATGGGATGTCGCTCTTTCCTTCAAGGTTGGAAGGACGAGAATGGTGTGGGAAGTTAATTCTGGCCGGATGAACCTCGGGGTTGTGACAGTCAATCTACCCCGAATTGCTTTGGAGTCGGACGGCGACAAGGAAAAATTCTGGCAAATTTTTAATGAACGGATGAACATCGCTGAAGATGCCTTGGTTTACCGGGTGGAACGCACCAAAGAAGCGACACCAGCCAATGCGCCGATTCTCTACCAATATGGGGCTTTTGGGAAACGCTTGGGCAAGTACGATCAGGTAGATCAGCTCTTCCGTCATCGCAGAGCAACTGTTTCTCTTGGCTATATCGGACTCTATGAAGTCGCAACCGTCTTTTATGGTCCAAATTGGGAACACAATCCAGAAGCCAAACAATTCACGATTGATATCATCAAGGATATGAAAGCGCGCGTGGAAGAATGGTCTGACCAGTATGATTACCACTTCTCTATCTATTCGACACCGTCAGAAAGCTTGACAGACCGCTTCTGTCGTCTGGATACGGAGAAATTTGGTAAGGTTCCGGATATCACAGACAAGGAATACTACACCAATAGTTTCCACTACGATGTTCGTAAGAACCCAACGCCATTTGAGAAGTTGGATTTTGAAAAAGTTTATCCTGAAGCTGGAGCTTCTGGTGGCTTTATCCACTATTGTGAATACCCTGTGCTCCAACAAAATCCAAAAGCCCTTGAGGCGGTTTGGGATTATGCCTATGACCGGGTCGGTTATCTCGGAACCAATACGCCGATTGACCGTTGTTACAAGTGTGATTTGAGGGAGATTTCACGCCGACTGAGCGCGGATTTGCTTGTCCAAACTGTGGCAACAGCGATCCGAAAACGGTTGATGTGGTCAAACGGACCTGTGGTTATCTAGGAAACCCTCAAGCTCGTCCGATGGTCAATGGCCGTCATAAGGAAATCGCTGCACGGGTCAAACACATGAATGGATCCACTATCAAATCAGCTGGGCACCAAGTGACAGATTAGAAAAGGACATTATGGGAAAATATCAATTAGATGATAAAGGTAAGGCTCAGGTTCAACGATTCCACGAGAAGCATTCAAAGGGTGGAATCAATAAAAAAGACCGAGTAGCCAGCCTGAGAGAGCAATTTTTAAATAAAAATAAGAAAAAGTGAGAGTCCGCTCTCTCTTTTCTCTTATGGGGAGGTAAGGATGGAATTACGCAGACCGACATTGGCAGATAAAGAAACAATTTTAGAGATGATGGCAGAGTTTGAACAGACTCAATCAGCCCACGATGGCGGCTTTTGGGATGCTGAAAACTTTGATTATGAGGAGTGGCTAGAAACTAGCCATAATAAAGAAATGGGAATAGGATTGCCTGAAAATCGCGTCCCATCAATTCAGTTCGTATTGTTTGATGACTCAGGTCATGCTTTAGGTTTTTTGAATCTACGGCTGAGACTAAATGAGGGATTGCTGAATTATGCTGGTCATATCGGTTATTCCATCCGCCCTTCTGAAAGGGGAAAAGGTTATGCCAAGGAAGCTCTCCATCAAGGTCTGCAAGTAGCTAAAGAAAAGAACATCCATCGTGCTCTGGTGACTTGTAGCACGGAAAATCCTGCCAGCCGAGCGGTTATCTTAGCTAATGGCGGCCAATTTGAAGATGTTCGAAATGGAACGGAGCGTTATTGGATAGAAGTGGAGTAGAAGGATGACATGGAATACACCAAAACCAGGCGAATGGAAGAGTGAGGAGCTGAGTCAAGGACGCATCATCGACTACAAGGCTTTTAACTTTGTCGATGGCGAAGGGGTGCGCAACTCCCTTTATGTGGCGGGTTGCATGTTTCACTGTGAGGGCTGTTACAATGTAGCAACCTGGTCTTTCAATGCAGGCATTCCCTATACCAAAGAGTTAGAAGAGCAGATCATGGCAGATCTGGCCCAACCTTATGTTCAAGGTTTGACCCTACTCGGTGGAGAGCCATTCCTGAATACTGGAATTCTTTTGCCTCTCGTTAAACGCATTCGGAAAGAATTGCCGGAAAAAGACATCTGGTCATGGACAGGCTACACCTGGGAAGAAATGATGCTAGAGACACCAGACAAACTAGAGCTTCTCTCACTGATTGATATTCTGGTCGATGGCCGCTATGATAAGAGTAAACGCAACCTCATGTTGCAGTTCCGAGGGTCTTCTAACCAGCGGATTATTGATGTTCAAAAATCATTAAAAGAAGGAAAGGTTGTCATCTGGGACAAGCTCAATGATGGCAAAGAAAGTTTTGAGCAGGTCAAACGGGATGATTTGCTATAGAGCATTTGTAAAGAAGTAGGGCAGAACGAATTTTATTTAAAAATCGTTCTGCTTTCGTATTTCTAGTCTTAGTTTAAAAAGACTTCCAAATTTTTTCAATAGTCTCAGATTCGTAAGGGGCAAACGCCCCTGGAGAGTGTTGGAGGTAGAAGATGCGAGATGAGCTCCGGGATAGAAATACGAAAAAATGAAAGAAATTTATTTCGTAAGTCCACTCCCTCAAGTTGGGACTTTGTACAATTTATCAGCGCGCTATTATATAGTGATGGCGATCATTCATTGGAGGTTGGGCATTTTGGTCCAGCCTTTTTTAGTTTCTATGCATAAATATGCAAGGCATCCGATCGTTTACAGAGGCTCGTTGCATTTTAATTGTACTTAATGGACAAAAAAGTGATAAATAATGCGTCATTTAGTAGAAATGTGTTATAATAAATATGACAAACTACTAATTGGAGGTTTTCATGTCGCAAAGGAGACGAAGTCATCGCTCAATTCAAAAATGGGGGCAAATGCGAATTATTAATTCCGTCTTGCTTATTTTTTTGCTTATGACCGCAAGTTGGGCGGTCTATACCATGCTAGCCAATAATATCTTGGCTTTTCGCTATGTCAATGTTCTCGTGATTGCACTACTAGCTGTCTTCTTGCTCTTATCTACTTGGTTTGTTGTTAGAAACCAGGCCAAAAAGACGACCGTAGTTTTGCTTCTGGGCGGTTTGCTGATTAGCTCAGGAGTTCTGTTTGCCAGTCAACAACTCTTGAATCTGACTAGCAATGTCAATGGGCACTCCAACTATACAGAGTTTGAGATGGCAGTTTATGTCAAGAAAGACAGTGACATTAAAGATATCAAAGAAATCAAGGAAGTGGTAACGCCAAAGGGCAACAATAATGAAGCCAACCTTACGGCTCTTTTGGACAATATCAAAAAGACCAAGGGACAGGAAATCTCCGTAGTAGACGCACCGACTTATCTGGATGCCTATAAGAGCTTGCAAGACGGTAGTGCCACTGCTATAGTGTTGAATAGTACCTTTGAGGATACGATTGCTACAGAAGATGCCGATTATGCGAAGAAATTAAAGAAAATCTACTCCTACAAAATCCGGAAAGAAGTGGCAGCGACGAGCAAGGTGTCTGCCAATGCGGATGTCTTTAACATTTATGTTAGCGGGATCGATACCTATGGTCCGGTAACATCGGTTTCTCGATCAGATGTCAATATCATCATGACGGTCAATCGTAAGACCAAGCAAGTCCTATTGACAACGACACCACGGGATGCCTATGTACCGATTGCGGATGGAGGCAACAACCAAAATGATAAGTTGACCCATGCGGGGATCTACGGAGTGGATGCTTCTATTCATACCCTTGAGAATCTCTATGATATCAAGCTTAACTACTACGTTCGTCTCAATTTCACTTCCTTCCTCAAGTTAATTGACCTTCTAGGGGGAATCGATGTGGGGAAAATGACCAAGAATTCACGAGCCTTCACGGGAAGTTCCATTTCCCAGTTGGAAAGGTCCATTTGAATTCAGAGCAAGCACTCGGTTTTGTTCGAGAACGCTACTCTCTTCAAGGTGGCGACAATGACCGTGGGAAAAGCCAAGAAAAAGTTATTGCGGCGATTATCAAAAAGTTGACCTCTACAAAGGTCTTGAGTAACTACAATGAGATTATCGGAAACCTCCAAGATTCTGTTCAAACCAACATGCAGTTACCAACTATGATGAACCTGATCAATACCCAATTGGAAACGGGTGGCTCTTATGAAGTGACTTCCCAAGCAATCACCGGACAAGGGCGTACCGATTTGCCATCTTATGCTATGCCTGGATCCAACCTCTATGTCATGGAGTTGGATCAAGGAAGCTTGACAAAAGCTAAGGAAACCATTCAAAAGGTAATGGAAGGAAATGAAAAATGATTGATATCCATTCGCACATCGTCTTTGATGTGGATGATGGACCAAAGACTAGAGAAGATACGCGTGCCCTGTTGGAAGAAAGCTATCGCCAAGGGGTACGGACTATTATCTCTACTTCTCATCGTCGCAAGGGGATGTTTGAAACCCCTGAAGAAAAAATTGCAGAAAATTTTCAAGAAGTGAAGAAAATTGCGACGCAAGTCGCACCAGATTTGAAGATCTATTACGGGGCTGAAATCTACTTTACCAATGATGTCTTGAAAAAATTAGAAGAGAAGACCATTCCCAGTCTGGCAGAGACGCGTTTTGCTCTGATCGAATTCAGCATGGGAACGCCTTATAAGGAGATTCATACTGCTTTGGATCGCTTGCTTCATCTAGGCATCACACCAGTAGTGGCCCACATTGAGCGCTACAAGTGCTTGGAGAAAAATGAGGAACGCGTGCAAGAGATGATTGATATGGGGTGTTACATGCAGATCAATAGCTCGAGTGTTCTCAAGCCTCGTCTCTTTGGGGATGAGCAAAAACAACTGAAAAAACGAGCTCGGTATTTCTTAGAAAAAGACTTGGTACACTTTGTGGCCAGTGACATGCACAATGTGGATAAACGACCGCCCTATATGGCAGAAGCTTATCACTTGATCAAGGAAGAATACGGAGAACAACGCGCACAAGCTCTCTTTGTCGGCAATCAAGAACTCTTGTTAGCAGATGAATTAATCTAACCATAAAACACGTGGAGAAAAATCCACATGAAGGAGTAAATTAGAACATGAATAATCAAGAAAATCAAGCAGTGGAAATCGATGTTTTCGCTACGCTGAAGGTTCTGTGGAAACGCAAATTTTCAATCATTTTGGTCGCGCTTGTCTTTGCCATTGCAGCATTTGGCTATAGTGCCTTTTTAGCCAAGAAAGAATACCAAAGTACTAGCCGTATCTATGTGGTCAGCCGTCAAAATCAGGACAACAATGCCTTGACAAACTCTGATTTGCAGGCTGGTTCTTACTTGGTTAAGGACTACCGTGAAATCATTCTTTCTCAAAATGTCTTGAGCCAAGCCATCGAAGAATTGAAACTCGATATGACACCTGCTGAGTTGTCGAAAAAGATCAGTGTATCCGTTCCGACAGATACTCGTATCCTTTCGATCACGGCTAAGGACGGAGATCCAAAAGAAGCGGCTCGTATTGCCAATGGTCTTCGGAATGTAGCAGCTGAAAAGATCATCTCTGTGACTAAGGTGTCCGATGTAACGACTTTGGATGAGGCGGAAGTGCCTCAATCACCGTCTTCACCAAATATCCGACGTAATGTCCTTCTCGGATTTGTTGCTGGAGCTGGCCTGATAGTGGTCCTCTTGGTAGTGGTAGAAGTCTTAGATGATCGTGTCAAGAGACCAGAAGATGTAGAGGAACTCATGGGCTTGCCCCTACTTGGTGTTGTGCCAGATATTAAGAAATTGTAGACCGAGGATAGCATGAATACATTAGAAATTTCAAAAAATAAATTGCAAGAAATTCGGAAGGCAGAAGAGTACTTCAATGCTCTTGCGACCAATATTCAATTAAGCGGGGTGGACCTAAAAATTATTGCCGTCTCTTCTGTTCAGGAAAATGAAGGAAAATCAACGACATCGACCAATTTAGCAGTAGCTTTTGCACGTGCGGGTTACAAAACTCTCTTGGTCGACTGTGATATCCGGAACTCTGTGATGACAGGGGTTTTCCGTAGTCGTGAGAAGATCCAAGGCCTGACCGATTTCTTATCTGGTCGTAGCCAATTGGACCAAGTCCTATATACGACAGAATTCCCAAATTTAGATATTATTGAGTCGGGTCAGATAGCGCCTAACCCAACAGGTCTTTTGCAAAGTAAGAATTTTTCGACGATGATGGAAGCTTTGCGCAGACACTATGACTACATTATTGTGGATACCCCTCCAATTGGAGTTGTAATTGATGCAGCAATTATCGCCCAACGTTGTGATGGAACTGTCTTGATCACGGAATCTGGTGTCAATGGACGCAAGGCTGTCCAAAAAGCTAAAGAACAATTAGAACAAACGGGAACTCCTTTCTTGGGAGTCATTCTCAATAAATTTAACATCAAAGCTGCTGAGTATGGTTCATACGGAGGATATGGATCTTACGGAGAGTACGGGAAAAGAAATAAAGGAATAGGAATTAAAGGAAAATGGGAGAAGAAAGAATCGAACTTGAAAAATTAACTATTGTTCTCTTTCAAAGTTTAGCTGTCCTATTTTCGGCATACATTGTAAGTCTTTTTAAGAATGCAGAATACACGTCTCAGACGATTGCCATTCTCTATCTCTTGCATTTTGTTGTATTTTACATCAGCAATTTGGCCAACCGTTTTTATGCAAGAGGTTATTTAGATGAGTTGCTACAAGTACTGAAATACAATGTATTCTTTTCTGTAGCCATCACATTTACTTGGTTTATGATGGAAGGGTTTTTTTCGATCTCTCGTCGAGGGATGATTTATTTTTTCCTTCTTAATACGCTCTCTGTTTACGTCGTGGACCTTATGCTCAAGAGGTATACCGGACGGTCTGTTTCACCACGACTGAAAAGTAGTAGGAAAGATCTTCCTGATTACAGCAACTAGTCGGATGGAAAAAGTTTTAGATACGTTACATTCTGGGAGTCTTTTTCATGGGGAACTGGTTGGTGTGACGGTTATGGATACTACACGTTTCACCCGTTCTGGTGTGCGGATCGTGCAACCGGATCAAATGATGCCTTTCGTTACTAAGGAAGTGGTGGATGAGGTATTCATTAACCTGCCGAGTGAGGATTACAATATCAGTGAATTGGTTTCAGAGTTTGAGAGTATGGGAATTGACGTATCGGTCAATCTCAATGCCTTTAACTTCGCATCCCTAGGCAATAAACGGGTTCGAGAAGTTGGGGGACTAAGTGTTATCACCTTCTCGACCAATTTTTACCAACCGAGCCATGTTTTTGCAAAGCGTCTCTTGGATATTGTGGGGGCTCTCTTTGGCCTCTTGATTTGTGGGGTGGCGAGTATTGTTCTAGTTCCTCTGATCCGTAAGGATGGCGGTCCTGCCTTCTTTGTACAAAAGCGGGTCGGTAAGAACGGACGGTATTTCAACTTTTATAAATTCCGCTCTATGCGCGTGGATGCTGAAGAGATTAAAAAAGATCTCATGGATCAAAATACCATGACTGGTGGGATGTTTAAGATGGAAAACGATCCACGGGTAACACCAATCGGACGCTTTATCCGTAAGACCAGTCTTGATGAATTGCCACAATTTTACAATGTTCTGATCGGTGATATGAGTCTAGTCGGAACTCGTCCTCCAACGGTAGACGAATATCAAGACTATACGCCAGCCCAAAAACGCCGACTCAGTTTCAAGCCCGGTATTACAGGCCTCTGGCAAGTGAGCGGACGCAGTGAGATTACAGACTTTGAAGAGGTAGTCAAACTCGACGTTGCATACATGGATGGTTGGACGATCTGGAGAGATATTCAGATCCTGCTCAAGACCGTGAAGGTTGTACTTAGAAAAGAAGGAGCGAAGTAGGAAAATGCCTACTTCGTCCTTTCCATGTTAGGAGAAAAATGACACAATCAATTTATATCGTTGGTTCCAAAGGAATTCCAGCAAAATATGGTGGTTTTGAGACCTTTGTTGAAAAGTTGACAGAATTCCAACAAGATAAAGATATCCAGTATTATGTAGCTTGTATGCGGGAGAATTCAGCCAAATCAGGGATTACTGCAGATACTTTTGAACATAACGGTGCAATTTGCTACAACATTGATGTCCCTAATATTGGTCCTGCACGTGCCATTGCTTACGATATTGCGGCACTTAATAAGGCGATTGAAATCGCAAAGGAAAACAAGGACCAGGCACCGATCTTCTATGTCTTGGCTTGTCGGATTGGTCCCTTTATTTCAAGGATTAAAAAGAAAATCAAGGCTATCGGAGGAACTCTGATGGTCAATCCGGATGGTCATGAGTGGCTTCGTGCCAAGTGGAGCCTTCCAGTCCGCAAGTATTGGAAGTTTTCTGAGCAACTCATGGTCAAACATGCTGATCTTTTGATCTGTGACAGCAAGAACATCGAAGCTTATATTCAGAAGGATTATGCTAAGTATCAGCCACAGACGACCTATATTGCTTATGGAACGGATACAAGTAAATCCATCCTGAGTAAAGAGGACGAGAAAGTACGGACTTGGTTTGCGGATAAGCAAGTCTCCGAAGGAGACTACTATCTTGTTGTTGGTCGCTTTGTACCTGAAAACAACTATGAGGCCATGATTCGTGGCTTTATGCAGTCAAATTCAAAAAAAGACTTTGTCCTGATTACCAATGTAGAGCAAAACAAGTTTTATGAACAGTTGCGTAAAGATACTGGTTTTGACAATGATACTCGCGTTAAGTTTGTAGGAACTGTCTATGATCAAGAATTGCTCAAATACATCCGTGAGAATGCTTTTGCTTATTTCCACGGTCATGAGGTAGGTGGGACCAATCCTTCACTTCTCGAGGCACTCGAGTCTACTAAGCTTAACCTCTTGTTGGACGTTGGCTTTAACCGTGAAGTCGGTGAAGAGGGTGCTCTCTATTGGAAGAAAAACCAATTGGCAAGTGTCATTGATCAAGCTGAACATTTAGATGAACAAGTTATCGCAGATCTCAATCAAAAATCAAGTAAACGGATTGCTGAAGCCTTTACTTGGAAAAAAATTGTTACAGACTACGAGAAAGTATTTAAAGGATAGAAATGCAGAAAATATTATATCTCCATGCTGGTGCCGAAATGTATGGTGCTGACAAGGTTTTGTTGGAGCTTATTAAAGGGTTGGATAAAGATGCTTTGAAGTACACGTTATTTTACCCAATGATGGTGTCTTAGTGGATGCATTGGAAAAGGTTGGGGCAAAGGTAAAAGTTATCGATTATCCAATCTTGCGTCGTAAATATTTTAATCCTAAGGGAATTCTTGAGTATTTTGGCTCTTATAATCGTTATTCAAAGCAAATTGCTAAATATGCTAAGGATAATGGCATTACTCTCATTCACAACAATACGACTGCAGTACTTGAAGGGATTTATCTTAAACGTAAGTTGAAATTACCTTTAATTTGGCATGTGCATGAAATTATCGTCAAACCAAAAGCCATTTCAGATTTTATCAACTTTTTGATGGGGCGCTATGCGGATACGATTGTGACAGTTTCAAATGCTGTAGCTAATCACGTCAAGCAGTCGCGTTTTGTCAAAGATGGCCAAGTTCAAGTCATCTATAATGGTGTTGATAATGCCGTCTATCATGAAATGGATGCTAGTACAGTCCGTGACCAGTTTGGTATCGCACAGGATGCGCTTGTCATCGGTATGGTTGGTCGAGTGAATGCATGGAAAGGTCAAGGCGACTTCTTAGAAGCTGTGACTCCAATCTTAAAAGCTAATCCAAAGGCAGTAGCCTTTTTGGCAGGAAGTGCATTTGAAGGTGAAGAGTGGCGCGTGGATGAGTTGGAAAAGGCTATATCAGACTCACCAGTAGCTGGACAAATCAAGCGAATTGATTATTATAGCAAGACGACAGAGCTCTATAATATGTTTGATATCTTTATCCTGCCAAGTACCAATCCAGATCCCCTACCTACTGTAGTTCTGGAATCAATGGCCTGTGGCAAACCTGTAGTCGGCTACCGTCATGGTGGTGTCTGTGAAATGGTTAAAGACGGTGAAAATGGTCTTCTTACTACACCAAATCAGCCTGCAGAATTGTCTAAAGCCATTCAAGAATTGGCTGATAACACCGAGAAGAGAGAGCAATTTGGTAAGGCATCTGTCAAACGCCAAAAAGAACTCTTTTCATTACAAAGTTATATTCGGAATTTTTTGGAGTTGTATAAGAAATATTAAATAATCAAATTTGCTGAAAAAAAGGATTATATCCGAGCTGATTTAAAGATTTACCATATATCATTGAATGTTGTAAGTCAGTTAGATCAGAGAGGAGAAGAATTAGAGTAGAATAAAAAATTAGGTAAATAATTTATGAAACCACTATTAACTGTCGTCATTCCAGTATATAATGTTGAAAGATATTTAAAACGTTGCATTGAAAGTGTTCTTGCCCAAGAATGGAAGGACTATGAGATTCTACTTGTTGATGACGGGAGTACTGATCATTCTCCTCAAATCTGTGATGACTATGTTAAGGATTATGACTTTATCTCAGTTATTCATAAAGAAAATGGTGGACTTTCTGAAGCACGGAATACAGGTATTTCTCATGCCAAAGGAGAATATGTTTATTTTCCTGATTCAGATGATTGGATTGAACCAGATACCTTTATAGCGTTAGCAGAAGCGCTAGAATCTCAAGAGTTTGATATTATTTCTTTTAATCGTGATTTTGTGAAGGGTGAAGAGGATGCTATAGTTTCAGAACCAGAAGTGACTCAAGTATTTGAAGGTAAAGATGCTTTTGTTCAAATGCTGAAGCATCGTTATATTACTGGGTTTGCTAATGACAAAAATCTATAGAAAGTCGTTATTTGTAGATAACAACATTTTATTTCCTAGCAGAAAAATATTATGAAGATTTGGGAACAAATTACAAATTATTTCTTTCAGCTAAGAAAGTTTATGCGACAAATCAAAAAGTACTATCACTACTTAATCGATAACCCAGATTCTATTACACAGTCTTGGAATGAGAAAAAGTTTAGAGATATGTTTGGGTTCTACAAAGAAGTTTTTTTATTCTGATTTTGTTCGTTCTCAATTAAATCAAGAAGAGTTGCATATTTCACAACTTTATTATGTAAATGGATTGATTCACATACTAGCAAGTTTGTATAAATCTAAATTAGACAAAGAATATATAGACATTACTGATGAAGTGAAACAAGAATTGCTTAAGAATAGTGTTTCTCTTTCTCAAATGAAAGACCAACCAAATAAGTTAAAAATATGTACTGTATAGACTTAAAGTGTTAAAACTAGCCTTCAGTATACAAAACGTTTTTTTGATGTTGTTTTAAGAAATCATTCTGAGATTTTTTTAGACAAGGGTTTGGCAAATGAAGTTTGGACTATTTTATTTGATAAAGAAAAAGTAACATAATATTTTTGGTCTTTCTTCTTTTTTTATTGTATCGGAATAATGGACTTTTAACAAAAAATTATATAGTTAGACTGGCCGAACAATTATTTTATAGGTGATTTAACATGGAAGAAAAAAATTGATTTTGTTGTACTTTGGGTTGATGGAAATGATCCTGACTTCATTAGAGAAAAAAATAAATATACGTCTAATAGTTTGCAGGTTGATAATGATGGAGATAATCTGCACCGTTATAGAGATTATGGAACATTCAATTATTGGTTTCGGATGGTAGAGAAGCATGCACCGTGGGTAAATAATATTTATCTTATAACTAATGGTCAAAAAAACCGGAATGGTTAAATTTAAATCATCCTAAACTAAAAATGGGTTAGGGCATAGTGATTTTATGCCTGAGGAATATTTACCAACATTTAATTCTGCTGCAATTGAGTTGAATTTACACCGCATTGAAGGTTTATCAGAGAACTTTGTTTTTTTTAACGATGACATGTATTTGATTCAAGATGTTAAGCCTGATGATTTTTTTGTCAACGGACAACCGAGGCTATTGGCTGTTTATGAAGCCTTGGTTCCGTGGTCATCTTTTTCCAAAGTTTATTTTAATAATGTAGAAGTTTTATATAGACATTTTTCAAATAAAAAAAGCCTTGAAACAGTCGCCGTTTAAGTTTTTTTCAATTTTAAATATGGTCAATTGGTTTTTAAAAAAATATTTTTGTTATTTCCATGGAAGATAACTGGATACTATAATCAGCATACACCAGTTCCAATAAAAAAAGAGTACACTAATTCATTTATGGAATGTAGAAGAAGACATTTTTGTTCAAACATCTAAACATAAATTTAGAGACTATAATACGGATATAAATCATTATTTATTATGTTATTGGCAAATTGAAAGTAATGATTTTCAACCATCTACTAAAAAAATTTTGAAAAAAATCAATTTCAATTACCGCTGTTGATCAGCTTCCCTAAATTATTATCGAAAAAAAGACAAAATTACTTTGTGTCAATGATGATATGGCGATGACAGAAAATGACTTGGAGAAATTTTTCTAAGATATTGTCTAATCGTTATCCTGACAAGTCTCAATTTGAATTGTGATTCAATGTATTAGTTACTGGAGTAAATAGATGAAAACTAAAATTTTACAAATGGGGGCAGACAATTTCGGAGCAGGAGGTAGGTCTGTAATAGCCTATAACTTGACTCGTCCCTTAACAGACGACTTTCAAGTTGACTTTTTGGCTATTGGAAAATTGAAGAACCCTAGTTTTCATCGAATAATTGAAGAAAAACGGGGGACAGGTTCAACATGTTAAGGAAGCATCAAGTAAAAATAAAAAGGCTAAGAAATATCTACTCTATTTTAAAAAAAGAAAAAGTACGATATTGTTCATATTAACGCAGATGATGCTATCGAGGGGTTATTTAATATTATTCTGTCAAAGCTTGTAGGTGCAAAAATAGTACTTCATGCTCACACTACTTCATCTAGTCGTGGTAAGGGTTTTGTTGGCAGATTAAAAATGTTAACGGCAAGAAAAATAATTAAGTTTCTTGTTGATTATAAGTTGGCCTGTTCACTTGAAGCAGCGAATTATTTGTATGGCGATACTGATTTGTCTGATGTGGCGATACTGAAAAATGGTATTGTAATCAATGACTTTTTATATAATGAAGAGTTAAGGCAAAAGGTACGAGAGAATCTAAATATTCCAGTGGAGGCTATCGTTTTAGGTACTGTCGGGAGAATGTCATATGAAAAAAATCCTGAATTTATAGTTGACCTAATACATACTTTTTTTCTAAAGGCACCTAATTTTTATTTTATATGGATTGGTGATGGTGAAGAACGAGCTAATATAGAAACGTTGCTAGACGAAGAAATAAAATTAGGAAGGGTTTTATTGCTTGGAAAACAAGAACAACCAGCACAATATTTACAAGCAATGGATGTTTTTTTGTTACCTTCTTTCTATGAAGGATTTGGAATTGTGAATATTGAAGCACAAGCATCTGGACTACCTTGTGTGGTAAGTTCTGCTGTTCCAGAGTCAGCATCGGTTAATTCAAACTTTTATAGATTATCATTATCTGATGGTGTTGAAAAGTGGTCAGATTTTATCACCTCTATGAGTTATGAACGCCTTCCATATGGTTCTAGAGAAAAAAATAAAAGAAGCTGGATTTGATATAGAGGATAGCGCTAGAAAAATTACGAATAATCTATCAGGAATTAGCGAAGTAAAACAAAAGGAGATTCTATGTACTCATTAATTATTACTGATTACAAATCAATGAGTGATACAGTAGATTATATAAAAAAAGTTTATTGATATATATGTTGGGAATGATGTACATTACATTATCGTAGATAATAGTGCGGAAGAATTGGGGAAACAATTCTTACAAGATTCTAAAGTTGAATTTACTTCCTCTGCTTTTTAATGGGAAAAAAAGTTTATTCTTTTGAAATTTCACAAAGGAAAAATTTATATAATTGATTCCAATGAAAATGGTGGATACTCTAAAGGCAATAATTTAGGTGCAAAATTTGCAATTCAGAACTTTGATACACGCTATCTAGTTTTTTTCAAACAATGATTTAGAGTTTCCTAATGGTTTACAGTTGAATGAATGTAAAACTATCATTGAAACGAGCGATCATCCAATAGGTATAGTTGGTCCTAAGATTCTCACTCCTCAAGGAGATATTCAAAGTCCTCGTAAGCGGATGAATTTTGTAGAAGAGATGATCCTTCAGGATTATAATAGGCAGTGGTTTAATAGTAAGATACATAAATGGATTGATATTGACTATACTGCTCCTGAGGGTGAGACTGGATGGGTTAGTGGTAGCTTTATGTTTGTTTCTAGAAATGCTTTTGAAGCAGTATCAGGATTTGATGAAAATATTTTTTTCTATTGTGAAGAAATGATTTTAAGTGAAAGAATGAGGAATAAGGGATATATGACTTATTTCTATCCTGAATGGACAATTTATCATTATCATAGAGGAGCGCATAATCCTGAGTCAGAGAAAAATTGGCCGTGTATCAAAAAATACTATTACAGAGAATATAGAGGGGCATCTAAACTTTCTTTGAAAAATATCTGATATGTCCTACTTTTATGTAAAAAGATATATCGATTGAAAAAAATATTGGATGGTACGTATTTCAAGGAGAAAAAAACATTGAAATTTAATAAATATCTTTTTCTATTTTTACTATTTTTTTCTTGATTGAATTCAGAGGTTTTTATCTAGTAAGTTGGCCGAATTTACTGGGAGGAGCGGCCAGTAATAAATTAGGAGTTGCATTCTATTCTTTAATATTATTTTTTTGGCATACTTTATCTATAATAAAGGGAAACTTAAACTAGGTATTTTTGGAAATTATATCCTAATCTTTTTTTCTAATTCTGTTTTTTTAATTCGCTTGTGTCAATGTATTTATTTGATTACTCGATTACGCAAGTATTGTGGGATGTTCTTCCTTATTCAATTTTACTCCTTTATTTTCCTCTTTGCGAGATATTTAAGACAGAAAGAAACTATAAGCTTTTTGTTAAAAATCGGTCAGATAACCATTTCAATAGTATCAATATTATTTGTTATGCAAGTATACAGATATCATGGCTTTGCAAAACATTGTTTTTGAAAAATTGAAGAGATTATTCCTATAAGTTATATTTATAATTTAACAGTACCTTTTACGTATTTATAGTGTTTTTTGAGGGACTTGTTCGGGTATTTGTTATATTGGTGGCATGGAAAATTATTGCAAATCATTTTTAAAAAAATCATTTTTTTGATATAGTTAGTTTTATTATTGATGTTAGTTGCTATTTTTTTATGTTGATCAGTCGAGATACTATTTGGTGACTGTACTAATAGTCATTCTTTCAATGTATTTCATATACAATAAGCGTAGACTAACTCTATCCTCATTATTATGGACTCTTATTTTAGGGACGGCGGGTTTATTCATTATTTCAAATAAATTTGGTTCAATATCTGATAGTATTTCGGATAACACCGGCTCCTCTTTTGCTCGAACAGGTGCAATAGAATATTATTTTAATAAAAATTTTTACTTATCCATTTGGTTTAGGATTGCATACTCCGGAAAAGGGCACTTCTTTATATTATTTTTATAAAAAGGGCCTGATGGATTTTTTTAATTATGATGATATCGGGATATTTGGAACATTAGGTTCTTTTAGAGGGTGCCAGGGTTTGTATGGTATATCCTTTTGACTATAAATTTAATTATGACGTGGGTAAAGAAACTTAGTTCTAACGTATTAATAACAGGCCTACTGATTAGTTTTCTGATGAGCCTTCCAATCATGTCATATATTGATAGACCTCGGATTATTGCGTTAACGTTGACACTAGTTATTATCAATAATGAATCTGCAAAATTAAACAGAGATGGAGAGTTAATAGATGACTAAAAAAATGGGAGTGAATGCGGCTTTAAATTTATTTAAAAACAGCACTTTCAATTATATTCCTTTAATCACTTATCCCTATATCAGTAGAATATTAGGTGTGGAGAACCTAGGAAAAATTAATTATACAGCTTCTATTGTAGGTTACTTTTTCTTTAGTTGCTGCACTTGGGATCTCTACTTATGCTATTAGGGAAGGGGGCGTATTAGATCTGATTCTAAGAAATTAAGTCATTTAGGTAATCAAATTTTTACTATAAATATTTTTATCGACGATAGTATCCTATCTGTTGTTAGTATTAGTTGTATGCTTATTTATTCCGAATAGAGAATATCAAATTCTGATTTTTTTATTCAAAGTTTGACAATTGTTTTTACAACACTCGGAGTGGACTGGATAAACGTTCTTTTTGAGGATTTCCTTTTATATTACGATTAGAAGTATCATTATACAAATTTTATCGTTGATATTGATGTTTGTTCTTGTTAAAACAGCTAGTGATTTATATCTATATACATTTATCTCAGTAATTGGTTCAGGGATATCTTGTATTTTAAATTTAATCTATTGTAGAAAGTATTTAAAACTCTCTCTTGTTTGGAGACTTGATCTAGTAAAAGCATTTTAAGCCAATTATTGTCTTGTTTTCTGGTGGTCTAGTAATTAGTATCTATGCTAATTCTGATATGCTAATATTAGAGTGGTTCAAAGGAGCATATTACGTTGGATTGTATGCTGTTGCAGCCAGAGTATACACAATATTAAAAAATTTATTAGCTTCAATCTATTCTGTTACAATACCTAGGTTGTCACATTTGTTTGGAGAACAGAAAATTGACGAATTTAAAAAAAGTTATACTCAAATACTTTCAGTGGTAACTCTAATCTTAATTCCAATGAGTGCAGGTCTTATTGTCCTATCTAGGGAGATTATTTTATTTTTAGGTGGAATAAAATTTATCGATGCCACTTTAACATTACAATTATTAGCAATTAGTTTAATTGGAGCCATATTTGGTGGGATATTAACGTATGGGCTTAATATACCTATCGGACGTGAAACTGTAAACTTAACAGGAGCTCTATATGGAATTGTTGTAAATATCGGAATTAGTCTTCTTTTTAATTCCAGTATTTTTATCAGAATGGTGCTGCAGTAGCAACGATTGCATCAGAATTTTTTTATTGTTTTATATAACTTTCTGGTTGTAAAAGAAAGCGGGAAGTACATTAATTTTGTACTATGGAGACAGAACTTAGTTCAAGCTTTACTAGGTTTCTTTTCAATAATAGTCATTGGTTTTGGGTTTAAGTTATTCGTAACTAATTCACTTCTTTTTAATTTTTTTAGCATTACTTTAGTAAGCTTAATCATCTATTTATTAGAGCTCAAACTTTTAAAAAAATCCATTGTTAGATCATATTTTTAGATATTGCTAAACATAAATTTAGGAGGGGTTAGTTTGAAGATTGTAATTCCAAGAATTATTCATAACAAAGAACAATTGACCTGGGATTGGTCTGGTACAATAACTAATATTAAAAAAAGTATTTAGGAAAATACGAGATTGTTGAGGAACAGAATATTTTCTATACTTTTTAGAATGAATGTGCACAAATTGCTTGTTCGATTAGGTATTAGAAAAATCTGATATGAACATGACGTATATTAAATATGCTGAAAATCAAGTTCATCTCTCTCCAAAGGATGTTTGTCTTACATTTGATGAGTTTCCTTTATCTTTTCCTGATAATCCAGTTTATATCTATCAAGACTTGAATCTTCATTATTTGATAGAGAGTTCTCAAAACAATAGTCAATCATTCAAATATAGTGGTTTTCAAAACGTCTCGGCAGATATTCTAGATAGTCGAATGAGAAAACAGGAAACATTTTATCATCAAGCCACTGGAATATTTACTATGAGTAAATGGTTTTCAGATTACCTAATAGCTCAACAAGGGCTTCCAGTTGAAAAAGTTCATTATGTTGGAGCGGGAACAAATATGGACAACCTATTACTTGAGCACTCACATAAGGGACGAAATAAATTTTTATTTATTGGCAAAGATTTTTTGCGTAAAGGTGGGGATCTTGTTTATAATGCTTTTGTTTATTTGCAAAATAATCTCATGCCAGAGGCAGAGTTGTACATTATAGGTCCCTCAGATGCTCCGATGGAATTTAACAATCCGAATGTTTATTTTTTAGGGAATCTACCAGCTGATAAGGTGCAATATTATTATAATATTTGTGATGTATTTGTTTTACCTTCTCGATTTGAAGCATTTGGAATTGTATTTGTTGAAGCTCTTTGCTATGGTTTACCATGTATTGGACGTAATTTAATGGAAATGCCAAATCTAATTCAAAAATAATGAAACAGGATTATTAATACCTGCTGAAGAGGAAAACCCACAGGTTTTAGCTGATAAAATGTATAATCTAATAAAAGATGAAGGCTTCTTTTAGAAATGTTCAGATGAAACAAGATCATTATAAAGCAGAATATTCGTGGGACACAGTTGCAAAAAAAGAATGATTTCAGTGATGAAACAGGATTTAGATCAGGTATAACTCTTTTTTTCTAATTAAATTTTTGACAACTACCGATTGTAGTAAATAATTTATTTGGGATATGAAAAAAATAGTTTAATAGCAAAAAGAAGTCAGACGGACTTCTTTTTTTAGTTTTTTTCAAAAATATCACTAATTTTAAAAAAATTCGCCTTATAAAAACTTTTCATCGCTGAAACCGTGTGGTAAAAATGATTAACGTATAAAAATTTGTATAAAGGGAAGTTTATATGAAAAAGAAAGACCTTATTTTTTATGCCGGAGCGGCAGTCTTGATGGCTGTGTCTGCTCAGGGAGTCAGTGCAGATGAGCTGGTTTCAAACGAGGCCGCTACTACTGAAGGCAACCAAGTCCAAGCTGAAAAAGCGCCAGAAATAGCCGTTGCCGAAAAGTCAGTAGCACCTGTCGCAAGCAACTACGCAGCACCAGCAAATGTGATTGAGCAGCCTGTGGCACCTGTGAACAAGGTCGCAGCTTCAGAAAGTGGAACCCCATCTGTAGAGAAAGCGGTAGAAGCATCGACTACTGAGAGAGAAGAAACTCCTCTTCCGTCTGATACAGGAAGCACGACCTTCTTTAACACAGGTGCTCACGCTCCTGCTGGTCGCTCAACAGATGTAGCAGTTCAGCCAAAATCATTCGTTGATGTGAGTAGCCACAACGGAGACATTAGTATTGGAGACTACCGTACCCTAGCTAATAAAGGCGTAGGCGGTGTCGTTGTCAAATTGACAGAAGACACTTGGTACAAGAACCCGAATGCGGAGAACCAAATTCGTAATGCACAAGCTGCGGGTCTGCAAGTATCGACCTACCACTTCTCACGCTATACTTCTGAGGAAGCAGCGCGTGCAGAAGCGCGATTCTACATTGCAGAGGCGCAACGCTTGAATCTTCCGAAGAACACCCTCATGGTCAATGACTTTGAGGATGCCAAGATGCAGCCAAACATTAACCTCAACACCCAAGCTTGGGCGGACGAAATGCGTAAAAATGGCTACACCAACTTAATGTTCTACACCAGTGCTAGCTGGTTGGATGAAAACAACCTTCGCAAGAAAGGTCCTGTCAACACTGCTCAATTTGGGCTTCAGAATTTCTGGGTTGCCCAATACCCTTCTCCAAAATTGTCTGTAAACGATGCGAAAAGCTTGCGTTACAATGGGAAAGCTGGCGCCTGGCAGTTCACTTCTCAAGCGGAATTGCTTCCAGGAAAACACCTCTTTGACCACAGTGTGGATTATACCGGTCGCTTCACAGCGAACGCAAAACCTGCAGCAGACCCGACAGAAGGCAACTTAAGTGGGAAGATTGACATTGTCAATAACGATACCATGACGGGCCACTTTGATGTTGTCATCTCAAATGTTAAGGCACCAAATGGAGTTCGAACTGTTTCTGTACCGATCTGGTCAGAAACAGGTGGTCAAGATGACCTTGTTTGGTATACAGCCAATCGTCAAGCAAATGGGACCTATACCGTCAATGTAAAAGCAGAAAACCATAAAAACTCAACCGGTCTTTACAATGTCCATCTTTACTATGTTCAGAACAATGGACAAATGACGGGTGTGGGTGGAACAACGACAAATGTTTACATCGGAAAACGACCAGAGGATTTAAAACCAAGTGGCACGCTAACAATTGAAAATAATAATGTTGAGACAGGCACGTTTGATGCAGTTATTCGCAATGTAGTAGCTCCAAACGGATTGAAGGAAGTCTTGATACCAACCTGGTCAGATAAGAATTGGCAAGATGATCTAGTCTGGCATAAAGCAGTTCGTCAAAGTGATGGAAGCTACCGTGCGACTATCAAAGCCTCAGACCATAAAAATGATGACGGTAAGTACAACGTCCATGTCTACTATGTGGATCAATCTGACAAACGAAACTACATCACAGAGACTACAACAGAAGTACACCACGTTAAACCAAGTGGCACGCTAACGATTGAAAATAACAATACAGAGAACGGTACGTTTGACGCAGTTATTCGCAATGTAGTAGCTCCAAATGGATTGAAGGAAGTCTTGATTCCAACCTGGTCCGATAAGAACTGGCAAGATGATTTAGTATGGCACAAAGCAGTTCGTCAAAGTGACGGAAGCTACCGAGCTACTATTAAAGCCTCAGATCATAAAAATGAAGATGGTAAGTACCATGTCCATGTCTACTATGTAGATCAAAATAATCAACGGAACTACATAACAGAAACTACGACATACATCACAAAGACTGCGACAGAAATACACCACGTTAAACCAAGTGGCACGTTAACGATTGAAAATAATAATGTTGAGACAGGCACGTTTGATGCAGTTATTCGCAATGTAGTAGCTCCAAATGGATTGAAGGAAGTCTTGATTCCAACCTGGTCCGACAAGAACTGGCAAGATGATTTAGTATGGCACAAAGCAGTCCGTCAAAGTGATGGAAGCTACCGAGCAACTATCAAAGCCTCAGACCATAAAAATGATGACGGTAAGTACAACGTCCATGTCTACTATGTGGATCAATCTGACAAACGAAACTACATCACAGAGACTACAACAGAAGTACACCACGTTAAACCAAGTGGCACGCTAACGATTGAAAATAACAATACAGAGAACGGTACGTTTGACGCAGTTATTCGCAATGTAGTAGCTCCAAATGGATTGAAGGAAGTCTTGATTCCAACCTGGTCCGACAAGAACTGGCAAGATGATTTAGTATGGCACAAAGCAGTCCGTCAAAGTGACGGAAGCTACCGAGCTACTATTAAAGCCTCAGATCATAAAAATGAAGATGGTAAGTACCATGTCCATGTCTACTATGTAGATCAAAATAATCAACGGAACTACATAACAGAAACTACGACAGAAGTGCGTCAAGCCCGCCGTTCTGGCACGATCCTAATTCAAAACAACAACAAGGAGACAGGTACTTTTGATGTCATCATCAAGGATGTCTACAGCCCTAAAGGGGTGCGGACTGTGCAAGTTCCTACTTGGTCTGATAAGGACGGCCAAGACGATATTCGCTGGTATGAGGCGGCTCGCCAATCAAATGGAGACTACAAGGTATCGGTCAAAGCGAGTGACCACAAAAACTCTACTGGTAAGTACCATATTCACCTTTATTACATTCAAAATGATGGTTCTCGTGATCGGTATTGGTACCACGACTACAGACGTTGAAGTTAGAAATGCTCATGACCAAGACGCAAGCTTCTATCAAGAATGTCAATGCAACGAACGGGACTTATACAGTAGCTGTGGATCAAGCACCTCAGGGACGTCAGATTAAGAATATTCGTGTCGCAGCTTGGTCTAAAAGCGCACCAAGAAAAATCTTTACTGGTATTCCGCAACACCGACAGGTATGCACACAGAGATCACTGTCTCTGCCAATAATCACGGTAATGAAGCGGGCAACTATACCACTCACGTCTATGTAGACTACAAAGATGGAGGAGTTGAAGGTTTTAACCTCGGTCAGACAGCCTTGTCTCCACGAAATCAAAAGGTGAATCCACAAACAACCTATTATTCTCAACGGGATCCTCGTTGGGCTGGGTAAGTGGTATGGTGTGAGTAATATGGACCAATCCGGCTGTGTTCCGACTTCCTTAGCTATGGCATTCACAGATATTCTAGGAAAGGAAGTGTTACCGACCACAATTGCGGATTATTTGTATTATAACACCAACTCCTTTAATAAAATTGCTGTAGCTGGTACAGATGCCGACGGACTCGTTGCTGCGACTAAAAACTGGGGATTGACAAGCCAAATGCTTACAGGCAAGGATGCAATCGCAGCAACTTTAGTATCAGGAAAACATGTTCTTGCTGCTGTTGAGGAAAGTATCTTTATTAATGCTCCTTATACGCATGAAATTGTCCTACAAGGCTATGATAATGGGAAAACCTATGTGAGAGATCCATTCAACGCAGCAAATAATGGTTGGCATTCTATTGATTACATCTTCTCAGTAAAAAAAGTACAGATCCAATTGATGCAAAAATTAGGATCGCCATTTTTTTCAGTGTTTTTTTGCTTAGCTATTTCTAAAAAAGTAAGTAAATTTTATTCAATGGCAATCAGGTATAATCCATTTTGTTTTGGAAAAACGAGTATTCTCATAGACGGAGATGCTCGTTTTTAATTTAAAAATATAGGGACTTACTGAATCAACCAAGAACTTTATTTTTCTACTTCAACTTATATCTTTTATAGAGGTTTCTTGATCCAGCGGTTTGTGCTATAATACTACTATGTGGGTACAATCCGTATAAAAAATTGTAAGGGAAGATACATGAAAAAGAAAGATCTTATTTTTTATGCTGGGACAGCTGTTTTGTTGGCTTTTTCGACACAACAAGTCAAAGCCGATGAGCAACATGCGTCCGATCAAATACCAGAAAATACATCAGCTGTCGTTGCAACAACAACTTCATTAGAAGCGCAGAATACTGTAAGCGAAGGAGTGGGAGCTGAGAAAGGTATTCAGACAGAAAATACCGTTGCAACAGAGGCAGCTCCTGTCACACCGACTCTTAGCAATAACCAGTCTTCTGACAAGGGCACTAGCGACAAGGTTATATCAGAGCAACCAGCACCAGCTGTGGTAGCTAGTCGTGCTCCATATGGCGCACGCGCACGAGTGGTAGAATCAGAAGATAATAGTTTGCCGGTTGAGAAAGTAGAGAAGCCAAGTGGTACATTAACAATTGAAAATAATAATGTTGAAACAGGTACGTTTGATGCAGTTATTCGCAATGTAGTAGCTCCAAATGGCTTGAAGGAAGTCTTGGTTCCAACTTGGTCCGACAAGAACTGGCAAGATGATCTAGTATGGCACAAAGCAGTTCGTCAAAGTGACGGCAGCTACCGTGCAACTATTAAGGCAAGCGATCATAAAAATGAGGATGGTAAATACAACGTCCATGTCTACTATGTGGATCATGCTGACAAACGAAACTACATCACAGAAACCACTACAGAAGTACACCACGTAAAACCAAGTGGTACGCTAACGATTGAAAATAATAATGTTGAAACAGGAACCTTTGACGCTGTTATTCGCAATGTAGTAGCTCCAAATGGCTTGAAGGAAGTCTTGATTCCAACCTGGTCCGACAAGAACTGGCAAGATGATCTAGTATGGCACAAAGCAGTTCGACAAAGTGATGGCAGCTACCGTGCAACGATCAAAGCCTCAGATCATAAAAATGAAGATGGTAAATACAATATCCACGTCTACTATGTAGATCAAAATAACCAACGGAACTACATCACAGAGACTACAACAGAAGTGCACCACGTTAAACCAAGTGGCACGTTAACAATTGAAAATAATAATGTTGAGACGGGCACGTTTGATGCAGTAATTCGCAATGTAGTAGCTCCAAACGGATTGAAAGAAGTCTTGATTCCAACCTGGTCCGACAAGAACTGGCAAGATGATCTAGTATGGCACAAAGCAGTCCGTCAAAGTGACGGCAGCTACCGAGCTACCATCAAAGCCTCAGATCATAAAAATGAGGATGGTAAGTACCATGTCCATGTCTACTATGTGGATCAAGCTGACAAACGAAACTATATCACAGAAACCACAACAGAAGTACACCACGTAAAACCAAGTGGTACGCTGACAATTGAAAATAATAATGTTGAAACAGGAACCTTTGACGCTGTTATTCGCAATGTAGTAGCTCCAAATGGATTGAAAGAAGTCTTGATCCCAACTTGGTCCGACAAGAACTGGCAAGATGATCTAGTATGGCACAAAGCAGTCCGTCAAAGTGACGGCAGCTACCGAGCTACCATCAAAGCCTCAGATCATAAAAATGAAGATGGTAAATACAATATCCACGTCTACTATGTAGATCAAAATAACCAACGAAGCTATATTACAGAAACTACGATAGAAGTACGTCAAGCCCGCCGTTCTGGTACGATCTTAATCCAAAACAACAACAAGGATGCGGGTACCTTTGACGTCATCATCAAGGCTGTCTACAGTCCTAAGGGCGTTCGTACTGTTCAGGTTCCTATCTGGTCTGCTAAGGACGGCCAAGATGATATCCGCTGGTATGAAGCTGCGCGTCAAGCGAATGGAGATTACAAGGTATCCGTCAAAGCGAGCGACCACAAAAATTCTACCGGCCTGTATTATGTCCACCTTTATTATATTCAAAATGACGGTAGTCGAGTAGGCGTGTTGGCTTCTTCAACTGAGGTTGAGTTCCGTAATGCCAATACGAAAACACGTGCCTTTATTAAAAATGTCAATGCAGAAGCAGGGACTTATACGGTAGAAGTGGATCAAGCCCCTCAGGGTCGTCAAATTAAAAAAATGTTCGTGTCGCAGCCTGGTCTCAAGATCACCAAGAAAAATCTTTTACTGGTATTCAACAGCACCGACTGGTACGCAGACGGATGTTCAGGTTTCGGCTGTTAACCATAAGAACCTTGCTGGCAACTATACGACACACGTTTATGTAGACTATGTCGATGGTGGAGTTGAAGGATTTAACCTTGGTCAAACGGCCTTGAATCCGCGTGGTACAACTGGACAAACAGGCTTGAGTCCTCGTGTTGACAGTGGTCAACGGGATCGTGTTCTACGAGCTGCAGCCAGTCTGGTTGGGGTCCGTGGAGGTAGTGCGGCACATCAACAATTAGTGAATGATTATAACAGTGTGCGTCCCTCTCCCTGTAGGTTATGCAGTGAAGAATACAGATGACTGGTGTGATATCTTTGTAACAACGATTTTCCAACGTGAAGGTCTTAGCGATTTAGTTGGTCGTGAATGTGGGGTCGAACGTCACATTCAGATTTTCAAACGTCTTGGAATTTGGAATGAAGATGGAGGTTCTACACCAAAAGCAGGGGATATTATCACCTTCAACTGGGATCAAGATAGCCAACCTAACAATGGTTTTGCAGACCACATTGGAATTGTTGAGAGCGTTTCAAATGGGGTTATTCACACCATTGAAGGAAACTCAAATGATCAGGTTCGTAGAAAAACCTACCGAATCGGTCATGGCAATATCCGAGGATTTGCTAGCCCACGTTATCAATAATAAAGAAGAAACATTTGCTTCTTTTCAGATTGAAGAAAAAGTCCATTTTGGACAATTTTTCTTCAATCTTTTTCTTTTTACTTTAGAAAGTAAAAAAACTCATAAAAAAATAGTGGTATATCAGTATTTCTAAGAGTTTTCAATATATTGTATCCAGTCTCTAAAAAGGGGAAATTTTTTTAATTGCTGAAAGGATTTGTCTACATTCTGTTATTTTTTTGTTTAATTTGTAATAAAGGGGGAAAAAAATTTGATGATGTTTCTGTTTTTTTAGGCTATTATTCGGAATTTGTGTAGGATAATTTGAAGTTGAAATAATTATTTGACAATAGGATTTCTTTGTCGTACCATTTCAATAAATAGTGATAAAAATAATATTTGGTGTGAACCGGTCTATTATTTTTATGAAAGGGAGACGAATAATGAAAAAATTGACAAAATTAGGAATTGCAGTATTTTCAGTAGTTACTTTAAATGCCTTTACGTCAACAATTGCCTACGCAGATGAGAATACAGATAGTACTTCTTCAGCACCATCAACTGTTTTGACATCTAATTCTCAAGATTTAAATGAAGCGAATCCTGTGATGCAACCAGAGAACGTGGCTTCTTCTCAACAAGATAATATTGTAAGTGACGGTGGGCATGTGAATGTGGAAGGTCATCCTGCAACACTCAGTAGCGATGGAGAACATGTCACCTACTCCTATACAGTTGCTTATCAAAGAATGCACTCTAGTGATCAAATGATGACGGTAAGTGATCTTGCAATTCGGATTCCGAATCTTGCAGAAGCTAAGGTGGATTTTTACATTAGTTGGGGACAAGGGATGAAAAATGGAAATCCTGTTGCGGTCAATGCCCCTATGAAGGTGATTGATCGTGAAACTCTGAATGAGGATTACGACAACATACCATTTAATCTTCCAACTGCAGAAGAAGTCGCTTCTGGTCAGACTCCTTATGTGGTTAATAATAAGGAATACGATTTTGTTGATAGTGAAAAAATGTTGTCGTATAGCATTTATACGAATTTTTCTAAAAGTCAAGCAGTTCGAGTTGCTGTCACTCTTCCACTAGAAGAGGCCAAGAAAATCAAGTATTTAGCGATTGATGCTCGAATGGACTGGAAGTCAAATAGCGAGGGTGGGCTCTCTGGCTATGAGAACGGATCTCAACATTTGGAGGAGTATTCTTCGCATAGTGTGTACTCAAATAATGATGTTGAGGATCTTGGTGTTTTAGCGAATCCAGCCTTAATTAATGAGAGTTATGTTCGTGATGGTCACTTGATTAGATCTGTATCGAACCCGAAAACCTATATTACTCCGAACAATGGTGATTGGACCACGATTCCAAATGATACGAATATTGATGAACAGACATTTTTTAATTTTGTTCGAATCTATACGCTAAGAAATGGTTCTGCTACATATTACGTATCAGAGACAGAGGATATGGCCGATCAGGATGTATCAACTTTGTCCCAAGGGAGATGTTGTTGTGGATTATGTCCCTAAAGGGGACCGATAGGCAACTGCAGGGACCGTTATATCGATACTCCAACGCTACCAATTTATGGTTCAAATGGACAACTTTCTACCGTATAATGCAGCGGAGAATGTGAATGAGCAACCTCAATCACTCATAGTGAATGGTCAAAAAAATATGTATTAGTTTGGTCTTTCTCCATCATCTGCACCTACATCAGGTTTCTTAAAAGAAGGAACAACTCATGTCGTATATGAGTATGAAATGGTAGCTCCAACACCAACACCAACGCCAACACCAGAACCTATTCCTGTTCAACCTCATACTCTGATAAATCATCCTCAACAAGATGTTCTAAAACCATCGAAAAAATGTAACAAAAAGAAACAGTGGATCCGACATTTAAAGAGATAGTTGACTCGACTGCTACTGCTGATTACAAGCAAGTTGACTCGGGACCAACAACATTTGCCACGTACAGGAGTCACAGGTTCTCAATGGGTTCTGAGTATCTTGGGAGGACTGACAACTCTACTTGGATTGTTTTTTTGTTTTTCAAAATAACGATAAAAACAGAACGTTAAAAAGAGTCAGATGACCGTTAAAAATTTCAACTATGAAATTGAAAGAACATAGCCTTGATTGACAGGGCTATGTTCTTTTGCTTTTTTTCAGTTTTTTTCAACCCTTCTTCGAAAACTCTTGGAAGGGGCCTCGACTTGGATGGTTTCAGGGGTTAATGGATTGGTGAAGGTTAAGCGGTGAGCATGGAGCATGAGTCGCTCTCCGCGTGCAGGGTTATAGAGAGGGTCCCCGACAATCGGGTGGCCATGATGGGAGAGATGAACCCGGATCTGATGGGTACGCCCCGTCTTGAGCTGGCATTTGACCAGGCTGTTTCGTCCGATTTTTTTCAGTTGCGTCACCTGGGTTTCTGCGTACCGTCCCTTGCGTGGATCGACCAGGCGCTTGCGCCGATCGTGGCGATCGCGTCCGATTTTATCCTTGTAGACGATGGTTTTTTGTGCTAAGCTGCCTTGGATCAAGGCCCAGTACTCACGTTGGATGTTTTTATCTTCCAAAATGCGGTTGAGAATAGGGCAGGATAAAAGGGATTCTTGGCAAATAAAATCGCTCCGCTGGTTTCCTTTATCTAACCGGTGCACGACGTAGCAGGTAGATCCAACATAGCTGGAAACATGGTTGAGAAGAGCGATTTCGTCGGCTCATTGGCATGGGTCTTCATACCTTCAGGCTTATTGACGATGATGACATGCTCATCCTGATAGAGTTCTTCGACCAGACTCGGGTCCCCGTCTGGGAGCTCTTTTTCAGGGTAATCATCTGCGTCAAAGATCAGCTGGATCTGGTCTCCTTTTTGAACGGGGCTCTGCCAGTTGATGGTCTCTCCATTCACCAAGACGTGCTTCTTGGTTCGTAAAAAAATGCCGGATCTTACGGGGAATGAGGAAGTAGTCCTCAAGCAGCTCTTTTTCACAGTCATTTGGGGAAAGGATTGTGGAATGGTAAATTGATAGTTCATGACCCTATTGTAGCAAAAAAATCTAAGCTTAAAGAAAACTAAATGGGAGAAGGGGAAGAGCGATCTTTTCTTGCTAGGACAAGGATAAGGTGTTACAATAACAGGTATGAATAGAATAAAAGAATTATTTGAAAACCTGATCACTTTTTTTAGAAAGGATCATCCGCCCAAAGCGGTGGCAGAAGAAGTGCCAGACACGGAACTACCGGAAGAGACAGTAGAGCCGACCTATAGTCGCTCAGGCAAGCACAGAAGCAAACCTCTCTCTCAGCATCCCTTCCGTCGTTTCTGGCGCCGATTCCATTTGACCAAGATTCTCCTGATCATTGGGCTAGGCTTTAGCCTCTTGACAGGGGGTTATCTCTTCTACCTCGCAAAGACGACCAACGTCAAGGACTTGCAGAATGCACTCAAGGCGACTACCATTATCTATGATAAGAATGGGGACCAGGCGGGAAGTTTGACCGGGCAAAAAGGAACCTATGTCGAACTCGATGCCATTAGTGAGAATCTGCAACATGCTGTGGTCGCAACAGAGGACCGGAGCTTCTACAAGAATAGCGGGATCAACTATGGTCGCTTCTTCTTAGCGATTTTGACTCTGGGTCGCTCAGGTGGGGGGTCGACCATCACCCAGCAGCTAGCCAAGAATGCTTACCTGTCTCAGGACCAGACGGTGGAGCGCAAGGCCAAGGAATTCTTCTTGGCGCTTGAAATCAATAAGAAATACAGTAAAAAAGAGATCCTCACCATGTACCTCAACAATGCCTATTTTGGAAATGGGGTTTGGGGTATTGAGGATGCTTCCAAGAAGTATTTTGGGGTTTCAGCCAGTCAATTAAGCTTGGATCAGTCTGCGGTACTCGCAGGTATGCTCAAGGGGCCTGAAATCTATAACCCGCTCTATTCGGTAGAGAATGCGACCAATCGCCGCAATACGGTCCTCCAAAATATGGTGGCAGCTGGTTATATTGACCAGAAAACAGCTGATCAGTCAGCTGCTGTCGATATCCATGGCCAGCTGGTCGATGCCTATGAAGGCAAGTCGGAGGATTACCGCTACCCATCCTATTTTGATGCGGTCATCAATGAAGCGGTCAATGAATACGGCCTGACCGAAGAAGACATTGTCAAAAATGGCTACCGGATCTACACTGAGCTGGATCAAAATTACCAAGCAAGCATGCAGGTGATCTATGACAATACAGCCCTCTTCCCAGTAGCGGAAGACGGCACGCGCGCGGAATCTGGTAGTGTCGCCCTCGATCCTAAGACCGGAGGGGTTCGGGCTCTCGTAGGGCGTGTCGGAAGCGATCAAAATCCAGGTTTCCGTACCTACAACTACGCCACCCAGGCTGCCCGTAGTCCAGGATCAACCATCAAACCTTTAGTCGTCTATAGCCCAGCTGTTGCGGCAGGTTGGTCGACCAATAAGGAATTGGACAATAGTACCACCCAATATGGAAGCTATGAGGTTAATAACTACGCGGGAATCCAGTCTAGCCCAACGGTACCGATGTACCAGGCCTTGGCAGAATCCCTTTAACCTTCCAGCCGTAGCGACCGCTAATGATTTGGGTCTCGATACGGTCTTTGAATACGGGAAAAAAATTCGGACTCAACATGGACAAGGTGGACAAGTCGCTTGCTGTTGCCTTTGGGAGCTGGTGTGACAACCAATCCGATGCAGATGGCTCAGGCCTATGGAACCTTTTGCTAACGGCGGGGTCATGAATGATGCTCACCTCATTACCAAGATCGAAAATGCAAGTGGCCAAGTGGTCAAGAGCCACAGCCAGAAATCAACCCGAGTGCTTAGTGGTTCAACGACAGATAAGATGACCAATATGATGCTTGGTACCTTTAGTAATGGTACAGGGGTTAATGCTGCGCCTTATGGCTATACCATGGCAGGGAAAAACTGGTACGACAGAGACCAGCTTTTAACAAGGACCTCTGGAGACCAATGGGTGATCGGCTACACGCCAGATGTGGTCATCAGTCAATGGCTTGGTTTCCCAACGACCGATGAGAAATCACTACCTGACGGACAGTAGTGCTGGAACGGCGTCCGAGATCTTCCGCAATGTTGCCAACAGTGTTCTGCCTTATACAGACGGTACCCAGTTTGACTCGGTGAAGAACTCTTATGCTGAAAAATGGCATTGCGCCAGTCGGAGAAGAAACGACAGAAACAGACAGCAAAGAAGACAAAGGTTTCTTTTGAGGATGTCAAAGAGAAGGCGTCGAATATGGTTGATGATGCGAAGAAAGCAATCGACGAGGCCGATATCCCAGGAAAAGCGAAAAACGCTTGGGATACCTTCAAAGGCTGGCTTGGTTTTGATCAAAAAAACGATTCAGAAGATTTTTCTGAATCGTTTTTTTGCAGATTGAAGATAAAGTCATCGTAGTAACTTTCCTTAGGTGAGTACGGACGTCAGCGAACTTCGAAGAAGTTCCATGACTAAATTAAGATACAAAGGGCGTGGCGGATAAAGTCAAAATAGGAAGTTTGACGCAGAATCTTTAGATTCTAGGAAGACTTATCTTTTTGACACGATCCGCAGCCCGTGTTCAATCTGTTTTGAACCCATTCGCTTTTTCAAATTTTAGGTTTCATGCTAAAACAGTTCCCTCGAACTGTTTTTACTCTCAGTCTCTCGAGTGCTAGAAACACTAGTGTTTCTAGCACTTTTCTCACGGTGGAAAGTTTCTGTTGAAATGATCCTAATAGTATTAATTATTTTAATTTTTTTCAACGTCACTTAAGTTGTTTTTATGTAAAATGCAATTTGTCTATTTTTCTAAAAGATCTATTCAGAAGGATTTCTGAATAGATCTTTGTTTAAAGTTCACTATCTGACAAAGCCAAAGGTATCGCCGTGTTGCAAATCTCCGTACTGGTAGCCCCGTTTGAACCAGCGCATGCGTTGTTCCGAAGTCCCGTGGGTAAAGCTATCTGGCACCGAGTAGCCGTAGGCTTGCTCCTGGAGAGTGTCGTCACCGACGGCATGGGCTGCATTCATAGCTTCTTCGATATCGCCGATATCTAGAAGATTTCGGTCTTGAATGGAGCGGGCCCAGACACCTGCTAGATAATCTGCTTGCAGTTCGATGCGGACGCTGATGGCATTTCGTTCCTTTTCAGAAAGACCTTGCTGCATCCGATGGTATTTGCCAAGGATTCCCAGCTCGTTTTGTACATGGTGCCCGACTTCGTGGGCGATGACGTAGGCCATGGCAAAGTCCCCGCTAGCCTTGTATTTGGTTGTCAATTCCTTGTAGAAGCTCATATCCAAATAAATTTTCTTGTCGGTTGGACAGTAGAAAGGGCCAGCCGATGCTTGACCTACCCCACAGCCTGTCTTTGTCCGTCCAGTATAGAAGACTAGTTTGGGCTCCTGGTAGGTCCGTCCTTCGGCTTGAAAGACCTTGTGCCAATGATCTTCTGTTGTGGCAAGGACCTTGCTGACGAACTGGGCATCTGCATCGTCGACATGGGTCTTGTTGGTGCGCGTGACTTGGGTGGACTGGTAAGGTTGAGAAGAAGTCCCATTTCCAAAGAGACCTCCAAGGCTAGCTCCTCCTCCTAGAAAGACTATGAGGAGGATAATGATGATCTTACTCTTGAAGCTTCCAGGCGATAGTAAGATCTGTAAAATCCCCCCGCCAAGGTTACTGTTGCTAGAAGACTGGGAGTAGCTTTGCCCTCGCCGATCTTCAATGTTGTTACTCTCTTTTAGGTGATCACTTTTCATATTCGTCTCCTTTTGTTTTATTTTACCAAAAATGAGGAGAAAACCAGTGGGATAACCCTTTAGATTTGCTTTTTTCTTGACACTAGATTTTCTATTCTTGTCAAAATGTAGAAATCTTGCTATAATGGGGTGAACGGAGGCGTTATGGCACTAAAAAAAGCAAGTCTAGCGTGTACGGTTTGCGGATCACGCAATTACTCCATTAAGTTGAGTGGGACGCCAAAACCAACACGTCTAGAAGTCAATAAATTCTGCAAGCATTGCAGTAAGTATACCATCCATAAAGAAACACGATAGGAGAGAGTTGTGAAATTCATTAAAGATATTTTCGTCTTACTAAAAGATACAACTTGGCCAAATCGCAAGGAAAGATGGAAAAACTTTATCTCAGTGATTGAGTACACCGCTTTCTTTGTAGCTTTGATTTATTTGTTCGACAAAGTCATTGCACGTGGCCTATTGCACATGATCAATTTCTTTTAAGAAAAGAAAGCCAAGAGGCTGGGCAACAACTGTCCAGCCTTTGATTTTTGATAGGAATAACTGCAAGACGCAGTGGCTGATTGCTCAAAGCACTGCTTTGAGGTGGCGGATAAAACTTGCGAAGCAAGTATCCTAAGTCTTTGTTCGCTTTTTAAGCTTCAAAGATGGCCTATGTGGACGGAAACAATGTTTCTTTTATTCGTAAACCTCCAACAGTCTCCTAGACTGTTGGAGCTATGTGGGTGGGAAGATTGAAAAGGTTTGGGGAACCTTTTTCAACCTTTTTATATCGGAGTTCTTTCCCACTCCCACTTTTTGTGGTCTTTTCTTAAAAATAAATCAGCAAACCTCTTTGCATTCCTGCAAAATGTGGTATAATGAAGCTAGGAAAAGGAAAGCCAAGAGGCTTTTTTTAGTATGTTCACAAAAGCTCGAGCAGGCTAAACAGAAAGAAAGGATGCCCAAATGGACAGTTTTGATAAAGGCTGGTTTGTACTACAAACCTACTCAGGATATGAAAACAAGGTAAAAGAGAATCTTTTGCAACGTGCGCAAACTTACAATATGTTAGAAAACATCTTGCGCGTAGAGATTCCAACTCAAACCGTACAAGTTGAGAAAAATGGTAAAACAAAAGAAATCGAAGAAAACCGCTTCCCAGGTTATGTCTTGCAGAAATGGTCATGACAGATGAAGTTGGTTTGTCGTTCGGAATACACCGAACGTTACTGGTTTCGTCGGATCACACGGGAACCGTTCAAAACCAACTCCATTGTTGGAAGAAGAAATCCGCAGCATCTTGCTCTCTATGGGTCAAACTGTTCAAGAGTTTGATTTGGATGTCAAGGTGGGCGATACAGTTCGTATCATCGACGGTGCCTTCACAGACTATACTGGTAAGATCACTGAAATTGATAACAACAAGGTGAAAATGGTCATTTCTATGTTCGGTAACGATACGGTTGCAGAAGTGAATTTGAACCAAATTGCTGAATTGTAAGAACGAAATGAGGCTGGGACAAAAGTCCCTAGCCTCTCAATTATTTTTTTGGATTGTCGAGCAAGACGCAGTGGTTGAGTGGGTTTCTACTACGCTGATTTCATCAGCTTTTACAGCCCCTACTCAACTGTGCGGAGGTGGGACGACGAAATCGAATTCTAACGAATTACCGATTTCTGTTCCACTCTCTCTTTTCTTCGATGTTTTTTCAGATCGGTAACAACTTTTAAGTACTTGGTAGTTGGAGCAGATAGGACAATTACGATTTTATCATTTTTGAGGGGACCCTTGGTTTACATAGAGTATTTGTTAGGATGTTTTTGAGGTGTGCTTGCATAGAAAAGAAGAGCTTTAGGAAATCCAACATTAAGAAAGAAACCTGAAGTGCAACAAAAAACCCCTATTGCTAGGGGAATTTTTAAAAGATAAAAGATGATAAAAAATTTTATTATCAAGGCGGTAGACGGATTTGAACCGACGATCAAGCTTTTGCAGAGCCGTGCCTTACCACTTGGCTATACCGCCATAACAAATATTATTGTAACCTAAAAAATAAGATTGGTCAAGAAAAACTTTTTGGCTCAAATGATTGTAGAAGGAGGAAGTTGAAAAAAATCTCTCAAATGGCTTTGCGAATTCTAGGATTTCTGCTATACTTATAGAGTTGTCTAAAACAACAAAAATACTCATCTCGGATCCATTGTGGCGCCGTTGCCCTTGTGGTCGTGCTGCAAGTTGACGTCTGAGAGAGGAGAAAAAAACAAAAAAGGAGAACTTACTCATGGCAGTAATTTCAATGAAACAACTTCTTGAGGCTGGTGTACACTTTGGTCACCAAACTCGTCGCTGGAACCCTAAGATGGCTAAGTACATCTTCACAGAACGTAACGGAATCCACGTTATCGACTTGCAACAAACTGTAAAATATGCAGACCAAGCATACGACTTCATGCGTGATGCAGCTACAAACGATGCAGTGATCTTGTTCGTAGGTACTAAGAAACAAGCTGCTGATGCTGTTGCTGAAGAAGCTGTTCGTTCAGGTCAATACTTCATCAACCACCGTTGGTTGGGTGGAACTCTTACTAACTGGGGAACAATCCAAAAACGTATCGCTCGTTTGAAAGAAATCAAACGCATGGAAGAAGATGGAACTTTTGAAGTTCTTCCTAAGAAAGAAGTTGCATTGTTGAACAAACAACGCGCTCGTCTTGAAAAATTCTTGGGCGGTATCGAAGACATGCCTCGTATCCCAGACGTAATGTACGTTGTGGATCCACATAAAGAACAAATCGCTGTTAAAGAAGCTAAGAAATTGGGTATCCCAGTTGTAGCGATGGTCGACACAAACACTGACCCAGATGATATCGATGTTATCATCCCAGCGAACGATGACGCTATCCGCGCTGTTAAATTGATCACTGCGAAAATGGCTGACGCTGTTATCGAAGGACGTCAAGGTGAAGACAGTGTTGCTACAGTAGAAGCTGAATTGGCAGCTACTGAAGGTCAAGCAGATTCAATCGAAGAAATCGTTGAAGTTGTAGAAGGCGACAACGCTTAATTTCATTCAATAAGTAACGAACCTAAGAGGGCAGGGCTCAGCCCGACCCTCTTGTTTTATTAAAAAATATAGGAGAATCAAAATGGCAGAAATTACAGCTAAGCTTGTAAAAGAATTGCGTGAAAAATCTGGTGCCGGTGTCATGGACGCTAAAAAGGCATTGGTTGAAGTTGAAGGTGATATCGAAAAAGCGATTGAATTGCTTCGCGAAAGGTATGGCTAAAGCAGCTAAGAAAGCTGACCGTGTTGCCGCTGAAGGTTTGACTGGTGTTTATGTCAATGGTAACGTTGCAGCAGTAGTTGAAGTAAATGCTGAAACTGACTTCGTTGCGAAAAACGCTCAATTCGTTGAATTGGTAAACGCAACAGCGAAAGTGATCGCTGAAGGTAAACCAGCTAACAACGAAGAAGCTCTTGCTTTGACAATGCCTTCAGGTGAAACTCTTGAAGCTGCATACGTATCTGCAACAGCTACAATCGGTGAAAAAATTTCATTCCGTCGTTTTGCTTTGCTTGAAAAAACAGATGCACAACACTTCGGTGCTTACCAACACAACGGTGGACGTATCGGTGTTATCTCTGTGATCGAAGGTGGAGACGAAGCACTTGCTAAACAAATCTCAATGCACATCGCTGCAATGAAACCAACTGTTCTTTCATACAAAGAATTGGATGAACAATTCGTGAAAGATGAATTGGCACAATTGAACCACGTCATCGACCAAGATAACGAAAGCCGTGCAATGGTTGGTAAAACCAGCTCTTCCACACTTGAAATTCGGTTCAAAAAGCACAATTGACTGACGAAGTGGTTGCTCAAGCTGAAGAAGATATCAAAGCTGAATTGGCAGCTGAAGGTAAACCAGAAAAAAATTTGGGATAAAAATCATCCCAGGTAAAATGGATCGCTTCTTCTTGGACAACACAAAAGTTGACCAAGCCTACACTCTTCTTGCACAAGTCTCACATCATGGATGACAGCAAGACAGTTGAAGCTTACCTTGAATCAGTAAATGCTTCAGTTATCGAATTCGTTCGTTTTGAAGTTGGTGAAGAGTTGAAAAAAGCTTCAAATGACTTTGAAGCAGAAGTTGCAGCTACAATGGCAGCAGCTCTTAACAACTAAGAATAAAAATAAGAGGTTTCGAAGGAAACCTCTTTTTGTAAGATAAATTATCTAAATAACTTTCTTAGGTGAGTACGGACGTCAGCGAACTTCAAAGAAGTTCCATGACTTAGTTTTTGGACCTAAGGTTCCAAAAGTCTCCGGAGTGCTAGAAACATGATTGTTTCTAGCACTTTTTCTCACAGCGGAAAGTTTTAGTAGATGACTGAGTAATTCTAATAAATAAATTTTTTTGTTTTATAGAATTTATTAGATTTGTAAAAAAACAGTTTGTCTATACTCTTAGAGGAACGGGAATCTTTTTATATGTAAAAAAACTGAAGCCGTTGCTTCAGCCTTTTGCTTAATGTGAGAAGGTATCAATTCCTAAGAGCAGGGACAGGGTTCCCATGATGAGGCCGGCTAGTATCACTCCGAGCATGACTGCGAGGCTACTGCGTTTGAAGTCCCAGTCAAGGATAGAAGCTGCAAGGGCACCGGTCCAGGCACCAGTTCCCGGAAGAGGGATTCCCACAAAGAGCAATAAGGCCCAGAAGATTCCCTTGTCTCCTGCGGCTTTTTCTAATTTCTGTCCGCCTCTATGCCCTTTATTGAGACACCAGCTAAAAAAGCCTCCGATGATCGGTTTTTTTGCCCCCCAGGTGAGGATATGGCGGGCGAAAAAGAAGATCAGAGGGACAGGGAGAAGATTTCCGATCACTCCGATCAGGAGTGCTGTCCATAAGGGAATACCATTTGCAATGGCAAAAGGGATGGCCCCGCGCAATTCAACAAGGGGCACCATGGAGATCAGGAAGGTAAAGATATATTTCATTGGTCAAGCCTTTCGATTAGTCTTCTTCATTCTATCGTATCTTTTCTCAATTGACAACTATGATATTTTTTTAAATCTTTTATCTTGACTTTCTGAATGAGGAAGCATATAATAAAGATATAGTTAATTAGAATCATTATAAAAAAGGAGAAACGATATGACAACTATGAAACATGAAGCAGCTACTGATGTAGCAACTTTTGCACCTTCTAATAAAGAAACTCTTCCAGAAACAAAAGCTCTCTTGAACCAAGTCGTAGCAGATCTCTACGTCGCTCACATTGCCCTTCACCAAGTACACTGGTATATGCGTGGACGTGGCTTTATGGTTTGGCATCCAAAAATGGACGAATACATGGACAGCTTGGATGCAACCTTGGATGAAGTGAGCGAACGCTTGATCACTCTTGGTGGCGCTCCTTATTCTAGCATGACTGAATTTTTGGAACACAGCAATATTGAAGAACGCCGTGGAACATTTACGAAAAATGTAGAAGAAAGCTTGACTCGTGTTCTTGAAATCTTCCATTACCTTGATGGCCTTTACCAAAAAGCTTTGGATGTTACCGACGCTGAAGGCGACGATGTAACCAATGATATCTTTGTTGGGGCTAAAGCAGAACTTGAAAAGAACATTTGGATGGTGGCTGCTGAACTTGGTCAAGAACCAGGATTATAAGAGAAACGATAAAAGAGAGTGGGACAGAAATCGGTAATTCGTTAGAATTCGATTTCGTCGTCCCACCTCCGCACAGTTGAGTAGGGCTGTAAAAGCTGATGAAATCAGCGTAGTAAAGCCCACTCAACCACTGCGTCTTGCTCGACAATCCAAAAATAATTGAGAGGCTAGGACTTTTGTCCCAGCCTCTTTTTTGGGTTACGGAGATTTCCACTAATTAAAGGAGTTCTTAATCTAACTATAGTTGGAGCGAAATCGAGGCCTATCGCTCCTCTTTTTTTGGTATAGTTAATATGTGATTTTTGGAAGCGTCTACGATTGTAAGAAAGCGCTTACAAATAAGAGTTTTAATCCTAAGAGGAGGTTTTTATGGGAAAGTCTTTTTTAGAAAAGCGTCCTGTTTTTAGTATTCGTAAGCTCTCAGTTGGAGCTTGTTCTGTTGTGATTGGGATTTCTGCCTTGGGTCTTTCAAGGGTCCATGCGGAAGAAAAGCCAGCCCTAGAAAGTGAACCGACTTCGATTGAGACACCAAGTGTTGTGACGGAAAACTCAGAAACGGAAGTTCCTGAAGCTGGTGCAAGGGTTTCAGAAGCTCCAGCTGTCATCACCCCTACCAGAGCTGAGGAAAAGCCAGCGCCTCAAGGCGAAGGCCAGCCCGTTTCAGCTTCATCTGAGCGTGCTACAGGAACAGAAGAAACAGCTGCTCCAGATCAAAATCGTGTAGCGGAGGATATTGTGCAAGATCGAGAACGTGATTTTAATAAAGATTGGTATTTTAAATTGAATGCAGCTCCTGGTGCAGAAGGGCGTCAAGTGGATGTCAAGGATTGGAAAAAATTAGATCTTCCTCATGACTGGTCTATTTTCTTTGATTTCGATCACAACTCTCCTGCTCAAAATGAAGGGGGGCAATTAAACGGAGGGGATGCTTGGTATCGTAAGACCTTCCGTTTGGACGACAAAGATCTAGATAAGAAGGTCCGCTTGGAATTTGGCGGGGTTTATATGGATTCCAAAGTCTATGTAAACGGACAATTCGTTGGTCATTATCCAAATGGTTACAATGCTTTTTCTTATGATATTACTCCTTATTTGAATGCGGATGGAAGTGAGAATACCATCGCCGTTCATGTGGTCAATCAACAACCAAGTAGCCGTTGGTATTCAGGTAGTGGGATTTACCGGGATGTTAAGCTGAGTGTAACGGACAAGGTTCATTTAGCGCAGTATGGGACTACGATTACGACCCCTCAGTTGGAAAAACAGCAAAATGGGGCAGTAGATACAGTGGTGAAGAGCCGCATTGTCAACCAGGATGATCAAGCCCATAGTATTTATGCGGAATATGAAATTGTCGATCAAAATGGCCAAGTGGTGAGCGAAAAAACGCGCAGTGAAGCACAAGCTGTTCTAGCAGGTCAAGAGATCAACCTTTCTCAAACCTTGCATGTTGAGCGGCCAAAATTGTGGAATGTGACGGATGAAAAAGCTGCTCTTTATACCCTTTATACGCGTGTCTATCGGGATTCGCAGTTGGTCGATGTGCAAAAGGAACGCTTTGGTTATCGCTATCTGAACTGGACGCCAGAAGGTGGCTTCTTCCTCAATGGGGTGGCGACGAAATTCCACGGGGTATCTCTTCACCATGACCACGGGGCTCTTGGAGCTGAGGAAAATTACAAGGCTGAATACCGTCGTCTCAAACAGATGAAGGACATGGGAGTCAATGCGACCCGGACGACTCACAACCCAGCGAGTGAACAAACTTTGCAAATTGCAGCTGAGTTGGGCTTGATGGTCCAAGAAGAAGCTTTTGATACCTGGTATGGTGGCAAGAAACAATACGATTACGGTCGTTTCTTTGAAAAGGATGCCACTCACCCAGAAGCTCGGAAAGGGGATACTTGGTCAGATTACGATCTACGGACCATGGTAGAGCGGGGCAAGAACAATCCAGCCATTGTGATGTGGTCGATCGGTAACGAAGTCGGTGAAGCAGATGGTTCAGACAAATCTGTCGCAACTGTTCGTCGGTTGGTCAAGACCATCAAGGAAGTGGATGCAACCCGCTATGTCACCATGGGAGCTGATAAATTCCGCTTTGGCGATGGCTCAGGAGGCCATGAAAAAGTAGCGGCAGAGCTTGATGCGGTTGGCTTCAACTATTCAGAAGCCAACTATGAAAGCTTACGGGCGAAACATCCAAACTGGCTCATTTATGGTTCTGAAACCTCTTCTGCGACGCGGACACGGGGCTCTTACTACCACCCTGAAAGAGAATGGGTAGGAAGCAACCAAGAAGACCGCCACTATGAACAATCAGACTACGGCAATGACCGGGTTGGTTGGGGTCGGACAGCGACAGCCTCTTGGACCTTTGACCGTGATCATGCCGGCTATGCAGGACAATTTATCTGGACCGGTACCGACTATATCGGTGAGCCAACCCCATGGCACAACCAAAATGACACACCTGTGAAAAGTTCTTATTTCGGTATTGTCGATACTGCCGGCCTTCCAAAGAATGATTTTTACCTCTACCAAAGTCAATGGGTATCGGCTGAGAAACATCCGATGGTCCATCTTTTGCCACATTGGAACTGGGACAATCCAGAATCAGCCAATCGTGTCAAGGATGAAGAAGGTCGGATTCCTGTTCGTGCCTTCTCCAATGCCCACAGTGTGGAATTGATTGTCAATGGGGAATCACAAGGAGTGAAGACCTTTACCAAGAAGACCACAGCTGATGGCCGGACCTACCAAGAAGGGGCAAATCCGGATGAACTCTATCTAGAGTGGTTGGTTCCTTATGTACCAGGTAAAGTGGAAGCTATTGCGCGCAACGAAGCAGGAGAAGTGATCGCGAAAGATCAAGTCGAAACAGCCGGCAAGGCTGCGGGTGTTCGTTTGTTGAAAGAAGAACACGCGATCGCAGCGGACGGTAAGGATTTGACCTATATTACCTATGAAATCGTCGATGAAGAAGGTCGTGTCGTACCAACAGCCAATAATTTGGTGCATTTCCATTTGCATGGACAAGGCCAAATTGTCGGTGTCGATAATGGGGAACAAGCCAGCCGTGAACGCTACAAAGCGCAGGAAGATGGCTCATGGCAACGCAAAGCCTTCAATGGCAAAGGGGTTGTGATTGTCAAATCAACTGAGCAGGCGGGTGCCTTTACTCTGTATGCAGACTCAGATCGCTTGCAATCAGACCAAGTCAGCCTCTTTACAGGTAAGAAGGACCAAGCAGAACGCACTGTATTAGGCGTGGAACCTGTTCGACAAAGTGCTTATCTAGGAGAAGAACCAACCTTGCCAAGTAAGGTCAATGTGGTCTATAGCGATGGCAAGGCCCAAGAAGAAGCCGTTGAATGGGATGCGACAGACTATAGCCGTGCAGGCCAAGTCCGTGTGACAGGTCATGTTCAAGGACGTACGGTTGAAGCTCTGGTCGATGTGATCGGCGTGGAACAAGTCCTTCCAGTCATCAAACAAATCCCACAGAGAGCAGATCTAGCAACAGTGGATAAGGCTGTGCAATTAGTCTTCACCGATGGGACCACTGCCCACTATGAGGTCGATCAATGGACCTTGGAAGCTGGTCAAGAAGATCAATTGTCTACACCGGGAGCACGCTTGAAGGCGACAGGACTCCTAGGCAATGGGGAATCGGTCCAAGCAACACTAGTGGTTGCAGGAGGAGATGTAGTCAAGGCTAAGAAACCAACGGTTCAGCTAGATGGAGTAGCTCTTCCAAAATTTGGTAGTGGCAACCATACCATTTTCCGTTCCCTCGCTTATGGTCAAGAGCCAGGTCAAGTCACAGCAAGTGCAGAAAATGCCCAAGTGACAGTCCTACAAGCTAACCGCGAAAATGGTTTGAAGGCTCAAATCTATGTGACTGCTAAGGATACGGGAGCTGTCCAGACCTATGTGGTACAATTCCAAGAAGAAAGTCCACAGATCGAGCGCCTAGAATTGCGTCTGCCAGAAGGGCAAGAACTCAAGGAAGACCAAACGGTACCACTTGAAATCATCGCCCATTACCAAGATGGTAGTCTAGCGAGTCTGAAAGCAGATCAAATCGATGTGAAGACAAGAGCTGGTAGTCAAGGAAAAGCAGTTGCGACTAAGAAAGGTTTGGAATTGCGGGAAGCAGGGCTGGTTCATTTAGAAGCCAACTTCCAAGGACAAACAGGAGAAGTCAGCTTTACCATCACACCAAATCCAGAAGAAAAGACGGTTGTGAAGGTGCGTCCTGTACGAATCAGTACCGATCGAAACATGTTGCCAGCTCTTCCAGAGACAGTCTTGGTCGAGTATGATAAGGGATTCCCTAAAGAAAAACGCGTGACCTGGGATGCTGTGACCGCAGATCAAGTCAAGGATTACCATAGCTTTACAGTTAGCGGTCATGTAGAGGGTGTGGAGAAAGAAGCCCAAGCTCAAGTGACGGTTGAAGGCATTATCGCTGTAGAAGAAGTCAGCACTACCACTCCAGTCGGCGAAAAACCAGCTCTTCCAGAAAGCGTACGGACCTATCACTCTAATGGCAAGACCTATACTGCCAAGGTGGCCTGGGATGCGGTCGATCCGCAACTCTTGGCCAAAGAAGGAGAAGTTATCCTCTCTGGTCGTGTAGAAGGAACCGATCTTTCAACGCGTCTTCATATTCGTGTTTCCGCAAACACAGTCAAGGGGGCCAACGTAGCAGAGCAATGGACAGGCTCTGTCTTGCCACTCGCTTTTGCAAGTGACTCTAACGATGCGGATCCAGTTGCTAAGGTCAATGATAAGGTCATCTCCTTTACCGATGCTCCAGCTAACCGTTGGACCAACTGGGGCCGTGATAATGCGGAAGATTCGGTTGGGATCTTGTTTGGGGATTCTGGTATCTTGACTAAGCGAGCAGTGGACAACCTCCATGTTGGTTTCCATGAAGACCACGGCGTTGGAGCTCCAAGTGAGTATGTGATTGAGTACTATACAGGGGAACAAATCCCAACAGTTCCAAGCAATCCAAATCGTGTTAAAGACGAAACAGACCATCCATTTAACAATCCAGCTAACTGGAAAGAAGTCAGCAACCCTAACCGTTGAAGAACCGGTAGCAGCTGGCAAGATGAATCATTTCAGTTTTGATAAAGTCGACACCTATGCTGTTCGGATCCGTATGAAGACGCCAGAAGGCAAACGTGGAAGCTCTATTTCAGAGATTCAGATCTTTGCCAATAAGGTTGCGGCAGAAGAAAAGAGCCAGTTGACCATTCGTGTCAATGGCGATGTCTTGACCAGGTGTCAACCCAAGTGTGACCGATTACTACATCGATGCGCGTGATCGGGCTTATCCACAAGTGGAAGCGACAGCTAGCCATCACGGTCTTGCAACGGTTGTGCCAAGCGTCCATGAAGGTGAGCCAATCCGTGTCATCCATAAAGCGGAAGATGGTACTATCTTACAAGAATACCGCCTCCATCTCACAAGTGATGCAGAAAAACTGAAACAAGCTGCCCCAGTAGCGGTGGAAGCAGGTAGCCGTTTTGTGAAAGTCGGTCAAGATCTGGTTCTACCATCTACCGTAGGCGTTTACTTCCAAGGGGATACAGGCTATGAACGCAAGGAACTTACGGTGGACTGGAAGCCTCTACCAGCTGATGCGCTTTCTCACGAAGGTAGCTTCACGCTGGAAGGAAAAGTCATTGGCTACGATCTGACAGCTCAGCTGACCGTCCGGGTGTCAGAAAAGACAGGAGAAAACCTCTCTGTGAACCGTGACTACAATGCAGAGGATACCAGGGCATTTGCCAGTGAAACCAATGATCTCGATCCAAATCAAATCGACTATATCGATTACATCAACGATGGTGGCTACAATGAATACTATCGCTGGACCAACTGGAAGAGAGAACCGGATCAAACTGAAGCCTTTGCTGGTCTCATCTTCAAGAAAAATGGTCAAGTAACAGAGCGTTTGGTCAATAAAGTAGCGGTCGACTTCTTTGCAGATCAGGAAACAGGCCTGCCAACGAAAACGGTTCTTGAACGCTATATTGGTCCAGACTTTGAGGTTCCGGATGATTATGGCAATCTGAAGAATCTTCCAGATCATCCATTTAACCAAGCCTCTAACTGGGAAGAAATTCCTTATAGCTTAGATTATGACTTTGAAGCTGGCTATATCTCTAACCTCAGCTTCAATGAAACCAGAACCAAAGCCATCCGTTTAAGAATGGTTCGTGATGAAAATCTTAAAGGAATCGGAATCATTGAATTGAGTGCCTATGCCCCAACAGAAGAGGCTCAGGCAACAACTGATGTCACGATCCAAGTCAATGGCAAAGATCTAGAAGGCTTTAAACCAGATGTGACAGATTATCATCTAGAGTATGAGGGGGATCGTCCAATCGTTTCAGCACAAGGCAAGAATGGAACAGCCGTTACGGTCGTGGATGCTAAAAGTGCTAATGCCCCTGTTCTTGTCAAGGTTGTCTCAGAAGATGGCAAGCTCGAAAAAGTATATCAACTTTCTCTCTCCGCAAAAGCACCTACAGGTTCAGCCATTCCTGAAGAAGGGGTTAAGAATCTGGTCCATACCAAACCAGAGTTGGTGATTGAGCCAGAAGAGATGGACTTTGAACGCTTAGAACGTCCAAATGCGGATCTTCCAAAAGGTGAGAAACGTGTGGTTCAAGAAGGTCAAAAAGGCCGCAAATTGCGCTTGGTGGAAGTCTCTCAAGAAAATTGTGTAGAAAGCCGGAAGGAACTGGATGCCTTTGTAGAGCTAGATCCAGTGGCAGAAATCACAGAGGTGGGCACGAAAGAAGTGCTTCCAGACACTCCACAACCAGAACCACAACCGCAGCCAGAGCCACAACCAGAGCTGCAACCACAACCACAACCGCTTCCGAACCCAGAAGGTCCTCATGTCTCAGAAGGACCAGTAGCTACCGCAACTCCTCAAGCATCTCTTGAGGTCAAAGCAGTGCGCCAGGGAAGGGAACAGATGCAGCAGGGGAGGAAGTCGAGAAAACAGCTCAAACACCAGCAGTTTTCAGCTGCTCCAGTTTCCGAAGGAAGATTACCAAATACAGGAATGGAAGAAAGCGTCGCAAGCCTTGTTGCTGGAATCCTAGCGGCAGGCCTTACCAGTGCTGTGCTGGACGATCAGAAAAAAAGAGCCAATAAGGCCAAGTAAAAAGCTGGATAAGCCAGCAAAATACGGTGAAAAGTTCACAGGTAAACAGAAAGGAGGATGGGGAAACCCCACCTCTTTACCTGGTGACATAAAGGAATAGAATATGGGAAAAAAAGATTAGTTGATCAGAGAAATCGATTTGGCATTCGTAAACTCTCGGTAGGCGTCTGCTCGGTAGTCGTAGCGACTTGTTTTTTAGGAGCTACTACCAGTTACGCAGAGGAACAAGCTGAGAATAGTGAACCACGTGAAGAACGGGTTGAAACAAGCGATGTCGATCACCAAGGAAAGGAGGAGAAAACTGTGAACGAGCACCAAGAAGAATCAGAGCATGCCTCAGCGGCTACTAGTGAGAAAGAAAACGGCGCAGTCAGTCAAGGGACAGAAGCAAGCCAACCAGCCACTTCTCTAAATGAGGAGCCTGAGATTGCAGACTATGGTCCGCTTCCAAGCAAGGCCCAAATGCAATACCACCGCGAAGAACTAGCAGCCTTCATCCACTTTGGGATGAATACCTACTACGATCGTGAATGGGGAGATGGGCAAGAAGACCCTTTATTATTTTTTTATCCAGAGCATCTGGATACCGATCAGTGGATCAAAACCCTGAAGGATGCTGGTTTTAAACGGACGATCATGGTCGTCAAGCACCATGATGGCTTCCTCTGTACCCTTCCAAATACACCGACCATACCATTGCCAAAAAGTGGTTGGAAAGATGGAAAAAGGCGATGTCCTAGCTGAGGTTTCTGCTTCTGCCAGCAAGTATGACATGGACATGGGGGTCTATCTCTCCTTGGGATGCTCGCAGCCCGCTCTACCATGTGGATACAGAGGACCAATACAATGAATACTATCTCAACCAGCTTAAGGAAATCCTTTGAAGATCCAAAAATATGGGAACAAGGGTAAATTCGTAGAAGTCTCGATGGATGGAGCGCGTGGCGATGGGGCTCAAAAAGTCACCTATACCTTTGACAAGTGGTTTGAAGCCATTCGCAAGGCCCAAGGGATATTGCCATCTTCTCAGCTGAGCCGACCAATGTTCGTTGGATTGGAAAATGAAAAGGGGATTGCCGGAGATCCGGTTTGGCAAAAGGTCAATCCAGATAAGATCCGCAACAATCCATCCAATAGCTACCTCAATCACGGGGATCCGGAAGGGAAGCAATACTCAGTGGGAGAAGCCGATGTCTCTATTCGCTCCGGCTGGTTCTACCATGACAATCAAGAGCCTAAGTCCTTGCGCGAATTGATGGACATTTACTTCAAATCGGTCGGCCGTGGAACTCCACTCTTGCTCAATATTCCACCCAACCAAGACGGAAAAATTTGCGGATGCCGATGTGGCCCTGTTTGAAAGAATTCCGTCAGACCTTGGACCGACTCTACAGTGTGAACTATGCGGCAGGAGCTTTGGTAGAAGCTGACGCGACACGACGCAATCCGCTCTACAAGGCCAGCCATTTGACAGATGGCGATGAAAAGACCAGTTGGGCACCTGCAGATGATGCCAAGACCGGCTCTTTTGTCCTTGATCTTGGAAAAGAGCAACACTTTGATGTAGTAGAGCTCAAAGAAACGATTGAGAAAGGCCAACGGATTTCCGGTTTTACTATTGATGTGGCAGTGAATGGCCAATGGGTTCCTTTTGGGGCTGGCTCAACCGTAGGTTATCGACGTTTGATCAAAGGGCAACCTGTTGATAGCCGCTATATCCGGGTGTCCATCACCGATGCCCAAGCTACTCCAATCTTGAACGGTGTCTCTGTCTATAAGACCCCAGCTAGCATCGAAGAAACCGATGGTTACCCGCTTGGTTTGACTTATCATTCTGACCGGACAGCTGAGCGGGCCAATGGCCAATGGAATGAAGAGGGAGAAGGTGTTCGAGGCACCTCTATGTGGACTAAGGAAAAGGGAGCCTGGTGACCCTATCAGTTTGAAGGCACCAGCCTATGTGGTCGCAACTGTCGACCCTGGTCACGGGGAAATGGATGTCTATGTCGATGGCCAAAAGCTAGCGACCGTCAATACCCAAAGTCCAAGCCGCAAACGGAGCCAAAAGGTCTATGAAACACCGGACTTGGCAGCAGGATATCATACCTTGACCTTGGTCAATAGCAAGGGAGATGCGATCGCAACGGAAGGGATTTATGCCCTCAATAACCAAGAAAAGGGTCTCTTTGAGTTTGCTCAGCCAACTCTAGCTGTTAAGAAAGGCGACCCAGCGCAAATCCTCGTCAAGAGAAAAGGTGGCTCTAAAGGAAGTGCCAACCTTAAATTAATCACAGAACCAGGAACAGGGGTTCATGGCAAGGTCTACAAAGATACCAACGTCACCCTTGAGTTCGCAGATGGCGAGACGGAAAAAACAGTCCAAGTTCCAACCCTTGATTTTGCAGGAAAAGCGACCGACGTCTATGACTTTAAGGTCAAATTGCTCCATCCGGATCAAGGAAGCTTGGTCGGCTTTATTCCAGAACTGACAGTCCAAGTGATGAACGAGGACCTGCTTCCAGAAAATCGCAAAGAAGTAGATGACCAAGATCCAAAACTGCATTACAGTGAGGGTTGGCACCACGAGACAGGCAATCCAAACTTCTCAAATGGCACAGAATCTTGGTCGAGCTTTAACCAAGTGACCGATGAGGAAGGCAAGAAACACATTGATGTGACCATTACCTTTAAGGGCACAGGTGTGGAGGTCCGAGGAGGGGTTGATCCAAGTCATGGTCTCTACAGCGTCACTTTGATGGAAAAAGAAATAGCCTTCGAAGAAGGGCGTGGCCATGATTATGAGATCGACGGCGACCATTATTTCAGTGGCTATGGAGACCAACGCAAGCTCGACCAGAGTTTGGTCAATCTGCAAGGTCTAGCAAAAGGTTATCACCAACTACGCCTGCATCTGGATCCGGCTCTCAATGACCCTCAGTCATCTAGAGCCATCCAGGTAGACCGATTTATTCTATCAGGGAAAGATAGTCAGCTGCTCAGTCAAGAAGAGCTGCAACAGATCATCAGAGAAGGAGTAGAAAAGATCAAGGCTACTTCTCTCGAGCGCTTTGAAAGCAGCCCTCAAACCGACGGTTCAAGGACAATTGACGGACTTGACTCAGTTGTTGGATCAAGAGCGACAAGATTTGGTTGCTGCAGCTAATCAAGTGGAAGCCCTTGAAACCATCTTAGAAGATGCTCACAATTATGAACCCCTGACGCAGACACGACCAGATCAAGGTGTTCGGGATCTGATTCTTGAAAAGCCAGAACTTCTCATCGAAGCAGAGGAGATTCCATTTGAGAGTCAAACGCGTGAGAATAAGGACTTGGCCAAGGGCGAGAGCCGGATCCTTCAAGCAGGGAAGGTCGGACGCCGGCTGAAATTGATCGAGGTTCGACAAGAAGAAGGCAAAGAAATTCGGACAGAAGTCGATGCCTTTGTCGAAGTGGAGGCCCAGGACCAGATCACAGAAGTCGGAACGAAGGAAGCGGAAGAAAGTCCGTTAATAGCTGATATGCCGACTCCAACCACACCTGTAACTCCAAGTAAGGAGCAGCCAGAAGTTGCGACTCTTTCTCAAGCAGAAGACAAAAAAGAAAAAGAAAGACCCGTTCTCTTGCAACAGAAAACCCCAGAAGCAGTTTCTGTTTTGACTTCAGACCATTCGGAAAAAGAAGGTGTTGAAAGTCCGTCTCTACCATCGGAAGGAAAAACTTCTCAAACCGGTACAAAAGAAAGTGGTTTCTTTGCTTGGTTAGGCCTTCTTGGTCTAGGGTTTCTGGGCGGAGGCGCCAAATTCGCTCGTCGCAAAGAGTAGTTCATTCTTTCTCATAAGAGGCTGGGACAAAAGTCCTAGCCTCTCAATTATTTTTTTGGATTGTCGAGCTAAGCACAGTGGTTGAGTGGGGCTTTACTACGCTGATTTCATCAGCTGTACAGCCCCACTCAATCAGTGCGGAGTGTGGGACGACGAAATCGAATTCAACGAATTACCGATTTCTGTCCCACTCTTTTATTTTTCTCCTTTCCTTAAGAGATTCCTATTTCCATGGAGTCTTTGCTTTATTTACAGCCGTAAAAAAATTGTATAATAGTCAAATAAGGTCAATGATGAGAAGGAACACCCAAGGCCATTTTTTATGGGCCAAAGAACAGAGCATCCATCTAGAAAAAAACAAGCCAGAAAGGAGCATCATGGCAAATAAGAACACATCTGATAGCATTGAAGCTTATATCAAGGCCTTGCTGGCTCAAGCTGGCATGGCAGAGCTCAAAAGAAGTGAGTTAGCCGATGTCTTTCAGGTCGTACCCAGTCAGATTAACTATGTCATTAAGACTCGTTTTACCGAGAGCCGAGGCTATATTGTAGAGAGCAAGCGCGGTGGTGGGGGCTATATCCGCATTGGCAAGGTCCAGTTTTCAGATCACCATCAGATGCTTCAAGACTTGGCAGCCAATATTGGAGAGACCATCAGCCAGCAGGTCTTTAATGATATCCTCCAGATGCTCTATGAAGAAAAATTATTGACAAGACGTGAGACTCAGCTGTTGCTTGCGACGACCTCCGATGAGGTCCTAGGTCGAGATGCCCTCATCCTACGAGCAACGATGCTGAAAAAAATCATTCAACAAGTAGATAGAAAAGGAAATACCGACTAGATGAACTATTCAACAGCACTGTTAGAAAGTATAGAAGCGGCCCAAATACTAGCAGGCCACTATCAGGGGCATACCTTAGATACTTGGCATCTCCTGACGGCTATGGCCAATAATCCCTATAGCGTGGCAGGTTCTGTACTTAACGATTATCCTATGCAGATCGATGAGTTTCAGGATGCAGCGGAGCATATTACAGGCCAAACTTTTCAAAGCGACAATCGGTATGAAATCTTCCCGTTTTCTTATCGGATGGAAGCCATTATGAAGCACGCAAGAGAGATTGCCCAGGTCCTTCATGCCAAGACCTTGGGAACAGAGCATGTGCTCCTCTCTCTTCTAGCAGACCGTGGGACCTTAGCGAGCCAAGTCATGGAGTTTGCCGGCTTTGCCTTTACAGAGCAAGACAAGGGAGTTCCTATTGCCTCCCTTCGCAAGAATTTAGAAGACAAGGCAGGCTGGGACAAGAATGATATCAAAGCCATTCGGAGTCTTTATCGGGCTCAAAACCCTAACCGCCAAACCATGGGAAATATGATGGGCATGCCCCCAAGCACCAGTGGAGGTCTTGAAGATTATACCCGTGATTTGACAGAAATGGCGCGGGCAGGCCAGATTGAGCCTGTGATCGGCCGGGATGCAGAGATTTCACGCATGATCCAAATCCTCAGCCGCAAGACGAAGAACAATCCTGTATTGGTGGGAGAAGCAGGGGTCGGGAAAACCGCCCTTGCATTAGGTCTGGCCCAGCGTGTCGCTAGTGGCAATGTTCCAGCTGAAATCGCGCAAATGCGTGTCCTGGAATTGGATCTCATGAATGTCGTTGCAGGGACGCGCTTCCGTGGAGACTTCGAAGAACGGATGAACAATATCATCCAGGACATCGAAGAAGACGGTCACGTGATTCTCTTTATCGATGAACTGCATACCATTATGGGGGTCAGGATCCGGCATTGATTCGACCTTAGACGCAGCCAATATTCTAAAAACCAGCCTTTGGCACGAGGAACCTTGCGTACAGTTGGAGCAACGACCCAAGATGAGTACCAAAAGCATATCGAAAAAAAGATGCAGCCCTCTCGGCGTTTTTGCGAAAGTCACCATTGAAGAGCCAAGTGTTGCAGATAGCATCCAAATTCTCCAAGGCTTGAAAGAGACCTATCAGGACCACCATCATGTGACCATTACTGATGAAGCGATCGAAACAGCTGTCAAATATGCCCACCGCTATTTGACCAGCCGTCAATTGCCAGATTCAGCCATTGATCTCTTGGATGAAGCGGCAGCTACCGTACAAAACCGCGATTCCAATGGTCACGTAAAAGAAGAGTTGACCGCCTTGGATCGGGCCTTGATGGACGGCAAGTGGAAGAAAGCAGCCCAGCTCTTACAAGTAGAGGCCGCTCCCATTGTCTACAAAAAAGAAGTCACTGACCAAGATGTCTTGGTGACCTTGAGCCAATTATCTGGTATTCCAACTCAAAAACTGACCCAAACCGATGCCAAGAAGTACCTAAACTTAGAAGCAGAATTGCACAAGCGCGTGATTGGTCAAGACCAAGCCGTTTCGAGTATCAGTCGGGCTATTCGACGCAATCAATCAGGTATTCGTAGCAATAAACGTCCGATCGGTTCTTTCATGTTCCTAGGACCTACCGGTGTCGGAAAAACAGAGCTAGCCAAAGCTTTGGCGGAAGTTCTGTTTGATGATGAATCGGCCCTCATCCGTTTTGATATGAGTGAGTACATGGAAAAATTTGCGGCCAGCCGCCTCAACGGTGCTCCTCCAGGCTATGTGGGCTACGAAGAAGGAGGCGAGTTGACCGAGAAAGTCCGCAACAAACCGTATTCGGTCCTCTTATTTGATGAGGTGGAAAAAGCCCATCCAGACATTTTCAATGTCCTTTTGCAGGTCTTGGATGACGGAGTTTTAACGGATAGCAAAGGCCGGAAGATCGACTTCTCCAATACCATTATCATCATGACCTCAAACCTGGGAGCAACAGCCCTTCGGGATGATAAGACAGTTGGCTTTGGTGCCAAAGATATCCGCTTTGACCAGGCCAATATGGAAAAACGCATGTTTGAAGAGTTGAAGAAGACCTATCGTCCAGAGTTTATCAACCGGATTGATGAAAAGGTGGTCTTCCATAGTCTTTCCGACGAGGACATGCAGCAGGTGGTGAAAGTCATGGTCAAACCGCTCATCGCGACCTTGGCCGAACAAGGCATGACCCCTCAAATTCCAGCCTTCAGCGCTCAAGTTGCTAGCAACCAAAGGCTACGATCCAGAAATGGGAGCTCGCCCACTGCGTCGTGTCTTGCAGACCGAAGTGGAAGATCAGTTAGCAGAGCTATTGCTGAAAGGGCAAGCCCAAGAAGGGCAAACCATCAAGGTTGGAACGACAGCCGGAACGATCAAGTTCGAGATTGTCTAGGAGGACGTCATGACGCTTCAGCGATTAACCCGTATTTCGCTTTTGGCGGCCCTTTGTGTCGCTCTACGTCAGGCTTTTGCCCCTTTTCCAAATGTCCAACCTATTTCTGCCATCTTTTTTCTCTTAGTGATATTTGAAGGGTATAGCTTTGCTTTTCTTGTGATGATGATCACCATGTTTGTCTCCGCCTTTTTCCTGGGGATGAGCCTGATTGTGTTCTTTCAGATTGTCGCCTTTGGTTGCTTGATGCTCCTTTGGCGTATCTGTTACAAGTGGTTGCCCTTTGTCCTTCAGATCCTTTTTGTGGGCCTACTGTCCTTTGCTTATGGGGTCTTGATCGATAGTGTTTATGCCTTGATTTACCATATTCCTTGGTGGACCTATGCTTTGGTCAATGGTTTTAGTTTTAACCTTGCCCATGCTCTGTCGACGATCATTTTCTATCCCATTATCTATCAAATCTTTAGGAGATTTTATGTTGAAAAAAATCATTTCTAGCTTGATGACCTTACTTGCAGCTCTTCTTTTAGCGAGTTGCGCTCCGTCTCATAGCACAAACAATCAAACAACTGCTTCTAGCACAGAAGTTGCCAAGAAAAACGAAATTTCGATTACAATTAGCGTGACGCCAGAAGGTCAAAAAGCGCAATCGAAAACCTTGAAAGTGGCAGAAGAGAGTAACCTCATGAAAGTGCTCAAAGCCAACTACAAGATTGAAGAAAAAAATGGCATGATCACCTCGATTGACGGTCACAGCCAAGATGAAGCCAAAGGTCTTTACTGGATGTACAAGATCAATGGCGAAATGGCTCCAAAAGGTGCTGCTGAAACCACTGTTAAAAAAAAGGAGACAAGATCGAATTCTATCAAGAAGTGTATCAATAATGAGGAGCTGGACAGTGTGTCCGGCTTCAGATTAAAAGATAAAGTTATCTTAGAAACTTTCCTTAGGTGAGTACGGACGTCAGCGAACTTCGAAGAAGTTCCATGACTTAGTTTTTGGACCCTAAGGTTCCAGATCTCCCGAGTGCTAGAAACAATAGTGTTTCTAGCACTTTTTCTCACAGCGGAAAGTTTCAGTAGATCATTGAGTACCCCTAACGAATAAAAATTATATTATCTTTATAGGAGGTATTATATTTGTATAAAAGAACAATTTGTCTACGTGCTCTAGTCGGCTAGTTTGTCCGGCTTTTTTTGTTAAAGTTTAGGAGCTTATTTAAAACTTCTTTCAAATTAGAAAAATATTTGAGAAACTATTGACAGCCTCATATAACAGTGTTACAATAATGTTACAAAATATTACAAATGTTACAAAAGAGGTTTTGTTATGAAAAACAAAAAAATCATTTCCCTAGCAGCCCTAGCCTTGACAGCTATTCTTTTCCTAGGAGCTTGTGGCGGGAATAAAGAAGAAAAAACTTCAGAAGCAAGCAGTTCAAAGACCAGTCAAGTCAAACAAACAAGCTCTTCTAAGAAAAAAGTGATCACTAGTAAAGATCCGATTGCCTCTTCATCCTCTGATAGCAAATCAGAAGAAAGTCATACCGTTGGTAGCAAAAATAACCAAGCTGCAGCTAGTCAAACACCTGCTCCAGCTGAAGAAGCGACACCAGCAGCACCCGTAACAAAAGAAGTAGCCACTCCAGCAACACCAGCGAAAGCAAAATTGCCAAGTCTAGAAGACGGTCATGCCCATGCTAAGAAGCAAGCTTCTGCTACGGAGAATGCCCAATACAAGGGAGTCTATTCGGTAGCAGCAGGGGATTTCTCTGCAGCAGCTGGGAATTGGTCTGACAAACGCGACACTGGAGTTACTATTGGCCAAGGTGGTCAAGTGACCATCCAACTTCCTGGGGGCCAACCCGTAGCCTATGGTATCAGCGCTTATAACTATACCTTGGATGATGGTCATTACCATGCTAATCTCTCAGCAGGCGATGGGTCTGCAGCGACTCTAGATATCGTAGTTGGAAAAGATGGCTCTGTGTCCAGTGTGACAGTTCTGAAAGACGGTGTCAGCCACTCCCTCACTCGTGAATAAAATTCGAAAGATCTGAAAGGATAAAGCTTCTTTTTCAGATCTTTTTTTGTTGGTTCGAATAAAAAAATATTTTTTTTATAAAAAACTATTGACAGATAGAAAAATATAGTTTATAATAAAAACATAAAGAAAATCTATTTATAAAAAATTATAAAAAGGAGTCAGTATGAAAAAAGAAAGAATTGCCCTGGTTTTTGGAACCTTTGCGCCTCTTCATCAAGGGCATATTGACCTGATCCAGCGGGCCAAGCGTCAGTGTGATCGCGTTCGTGTCATCGTTTCTGGTTATGAAGGGGATCGTGGGCGAAGAAGTGGGATTGACCTTACAAAAACGCTTCCGTTATATCCGCGAAGCCTTCTCTAATGATGAATTGACTCAAATCTATAAGCTAGATGAGACGAAACTTCCTCGTTATCCCTTGGGCTGGGAGCCTTGGTTACAGACAGCCCTAAACACCATCCAGTATCAAACAGAGACAGAAGAGTTGATCTTTTATGTGGGGGAGAAAGCTTACAAGGAAGAGTTGGAAGCGAGAGGGTTTGAAGTTCACTTAGAGGAGCGTCGCTTCGGGATCTCTGCCACCATGATCCGGGAAAATCCAAGCAAATACTGGAAATACATCGCCCAGCCCTTCCGTCGCCAGTTCACGAAAAAAGTCTTGATCATGGGGAGCGCCAGCAACGGGAAAACGACCCTTGCAAAGGACTTAGCCCGCTTTTACGATGCACCTGTTAGTCTTGAGTATGCCCGTGAATACCAGATCAAGAACAATGTTCGAGATGATGAGCTCACTCCAAAAGATTACTATTACCTACTCTTAGGACAGTATGATCAAACCTCCAAGCTCATCGATAGTAGTGCCAATCGAGGCCTTGTCATCGCAGATACCAATTCCCTGGTGACCAAGGGTTATTACGACTACTACATGGAGGTCGAAGGTCAGGATACCAGCATGACCGATACCTTCGATAACCTCTTTGTCAGTATTCTCTCCAAAGAAAAATGGGATTTGATCCTCTTTGTACAGCCGATCGGCTCTTATGTCAATGATGGTTTCCCGAGACATGACCATGGCTGACGAAGAGATCCGTACCAGCTTTTCAAATTACCTGGACCAATTGCGCCAGCAATACCTAGGAAACATTCCGACCACTTTCCTCGCATCAGACTACCTCGGCAACTACGAAGAAGCCAAGAAGGTGATCGATGCCATCTACCAAGCCGACTGAGGAGCAGCTTATGAAAAACCTATCTGAAAAATTCGCAACTTTTAGCCAAGACTTTAGAAATGTTCACCGAGAAGCGAAAAAGCAAGGCTTTGTCAATATTATGAAACTTCTATGGAAGGACCTTTTTGTAGGACGCACAGCCTTTCAATGGGTCTATCTCCTGCTTCTTTCCAGTGTTCCCTTCTTCTTAGAATGGACCAATCATACAGGACAGCATGATTGGCTGGGACTGTTTGCCTCTTGGACAGGCATTGTCTGTGTTATCCTGGTTGCCGAAGGGCGTGCTAGTAACTACCTCTTTGGAGCAGTGAATTCCGCTATCTACCTTGTTTTAGCCCTCAATAAAAACTTCAACGGGGAAGTTCTGACAACTCTTTATTTCTTCATCATGCAAACCGATCGGTCTTTTATGTTTGGCCTCTAATCGGATCAATGATCAAGGTAAGGTCGAAGAATCTCACTTTGAAGCCAAGAAATTGAACTTAATCGAGTGGATGCGCTATTTGGCCTTGTGTGCTGTGATTTGATCGGTATGGGCTTTCGCGTATCAAAGCATCCATAGCGCTCGCCCTTTCCGTGATAGTATCACCGATGCGACCAACGGGGTCGGCCAGCTCCTAATGACCCGCCTTTACCGGGAGCAATGGATCTTCTGGATTGCGACCAACGTCTTTAGTATCTATCTCTGGTGGGATCAGAGTCTTCACATTCAAGGGATGTACTGGGTTTACACGCTCAATAGTTTAGTGGGCTGGTACCAATGGACCAAAGCCCTCAAGAAGGAGGTGGCTTTAGATGGAAACTCTTTCGATTCCAGCAGGAATGACGGAGAAAGAGTATTTTGAGACGGTCGCTAGTGAAGCAGACTTTCTCAGTGGTATAAGGAGCAAGACCTGCCGACTTATGAAACTCCAAGTGTCACAGCGGACATGGTAGCTTACTGTTTTGTTGAAGGCAAGCTCAAGCTCTTAGCTATTCGCCGCAAAGCCCACCCTTATCAACACCGCCTCGCCTTGGTGGGGGGCTTTGTGAACAAGGATGAAGATGCGACTCATGCCTGTATCCGAGAAGTCAAAGAAGAAGTTGGGCTCGATCTGCCAGTGAATAAGGTGGAGCAGCTCATGACCGTTTCCACCCCTGGGCGGGACCCCAGAGGCTGGGTCATTACCATCGCCCATCTGGTCTATCTGCCAGCAGAAGCAGTAGACTTAGCCCATGCAGGTGACGATGCCAAGGAAGTCGTTTTTCTCGATGTCGATTTCAAAAAATCCCAGTGTTTGCTCGATGGAGAACCCTTAGCTGCTTCTGATTTTGCCTTTGACCATTATCAAATCATTCAAGAATCGATCAAGCGGATTCAGGGGCGTTTAGACTGGAATCCAACCTTCCTCTATCTGTTAGAGGAGCCTTTCACCGTTTATGAAGCAACCGAATTGGTCAATTTGATCAATCCAGGACGTCCCATCGTTAGCAATAACTTCCTCGTAAAATTCGGAGAATTCGTGGAAGAAGTGGGTGTCAAGCGGGTACCTAAGAAAAAACCACGCAAGACCTATCGCTTAAAACAGTAGATCGAGCGGGGTTCATTCTACCAGCCCTCCCTTACTTTTTAGTAACGGAAGGGCTTTTTTTCTGATTTTTCCTGCTCCACTTGTGTGCAAAGTGGTATAATAAACATAATTGAGATCAAAAGAGACAAGACGATGGAAGAAAAAATAATTTTACCACAAAATACACGACTGATGGGGGCTCTGCTTGGTTTTATCGGAGGGGGTCTTGATGTTTTTTGCCACATGCACTACCGGAGTTTGGTCGCGACCCAAACGGGGAACCTCCTGCTTCTCATCGCTGATTGGCACGATCCCCGTGTCGAAAATACCGTCATGCGTTTTTCATCGATTATATTTTTCTCGATCGGCTTTCTGGTTGCCCTCCATATCAAAGAATATCGCAAGACAGCCTTTTGGCGGACCAAGATGTTGCTTCCTTTGTTTGTGGTGACACTCCTGATTCCCTTGGTGTCTGTCATACCACCTGTAGAAGTTCCCTTTATTGCTTTTGGGACAGGGATGATGATGTTGACCTTTACAGGGAGCCTCATCGAAAATCACCCTTATGTGATCTTTATGACTTCCGGAAATTATCGCAAGATGCTGACGGCCTTGTACCGAATCACTCGAGGAAAGGGAGATTTGGACGAGTATCGGCGTCAGGCCATGAATTACGGGATTGTTGTTGGAAGCTTTGTTGCAGGAGCTATTAGCGTAGCCATCCTCATGCATTTCATTCACCAATGGGCCATCTGGCTGATCACAGCCAACCTCTTTTTGATCATGAGCTACTACACCGCCAGAGTCAAACAACTCGGCCTGCAAACAGATAATCTATAAAAAGAGGCTGGGACAAAAGTCCTAGCCTCTCAATTATTTTTGGATTGTCGAGCAAGACGCAGTGGTTGAGTGGGCTCTACTACGCTGATTTCATCAGCTTTTACAGTCCTACTCAACTGTGCGGAGGTGGGACGACGAAATCGAATTCTAACGAATTACCGATTTCTGTCCCACTCTCTGCTTTTTGTGTTTCTATGCTTTTAATTGTAAGAGTTCTTCAATCTCTGCTAGGGTGCTGGCTTGGGAGATGGCGCCACGGAGTTTGGCTGCACCTGAGGTACCACGGAGGTAGTGAGGGGCGAGGCCACGGAATTCACGAACGGCAATGTGCTCACCTTTGAGATCGATCAAGCGTTTCAAGTGTTCGTAAGCAATCTTCATCTTGTCTTCAAAAGTCAAATCAGGCAGGATTTCACCTGTTTCAAAGTAGTGGTTGATTTGGTTGAAGAGATAAGGATTACCCATAGCAGCGCGACCAATCATGACCGCATCAGCACCGACTTCTTCGATCCGTTGTTTGGCATCTTGAACCGTACGGATATCTCCGTTTGCGATAAATGGAATCTTAGTCAGGGCTTGTGCAACCTTGTGAAGGGTCTCAAGATCCGCATGCCCCGTATACATTTGCTCCCGAGTCCGTCCATGCATGGCAAGGGCAGAGACACCCGCAGCTTCAGCAGCGAGGGCGTTCTCAACTGCTAGGGAAGGGTCCGACCAACCCGTCCGCATCTTGACCGTCAATGGAATATCTAGGACGGATTGAACCTTATTGATGATGGAGTAGATCTTGTCTGGGTCCTTGAGCCACATCGCACCAGCCTCGTTCTTGACGATTTTATTCACCGGGCAACCCATGTTGATATCGACGATATCGGTCTTGGTATTTTCTTGGATAAATTCAGCTGCGCGTGCGAGGCTGTCTTCGTCGCTTCCAAAGAGTTGGATCGATACAGGATTTTCGCCTTCATCGATATGGAGCATATGCAGTGTCTTTTCATTGTTGTACTGGATTCCCTTGTCAGAGACCATTTCCATGACAACGAGCCCTGCTCCCAGTTCTTTGGCAATGGTCCGGAAAGCCGAGTTGGTCACTCCAGCCATTGGGGCTAGGACAGTACGGTTAGGGATTTCGACATCCCCGATCATAAATGGCGTATTAAGATTTGTCACGAATGAGTTCCTCCAAGTCATTTTCGTCAAAGTGGTAGTGGGTTTGGCAGAATTGGCAGGTAATCTCTGCACCGTGATCTTCATCTTTCATCTCTTTTAAATCACTAGCTGGCAGACTTGCTAAAGCGTTCAAGAAACGCTCACGGCTGCAGTCGCACTGAAAGCGAAGTTCTTCTTCAGAGAGGCGTTTGAAAGGTTCATCCCCATAGATAGCGGCAAGAAGAGCTTCAATATGGTCTTCAGATTCCAAAAGTGTGGAGATGGCAGGCATTTCTTGGATGCGTTTTTCAAAGCGCGCGATTTCTTCTTCCTTGGCATTTGGCAAGACCTGGAGCAAGAAGCCACCAGCCACCTTGACCTTGTCTTCTTCATCCAAAAGAACATTGAGTCCAACTGCAGATGGTGTTTGTTGGCTTTCCGTCAGATAAAAGGCCAGGTCTTCTCCGATTTCACCGGTTACAAGAGGGGTCATGGAGTTATAAGGATTTCCCGTACCATAATCTGTGATGACCAAGAATTCTCCGTTTCCGACAAATGGTCCCACCAGAACTTCACCAGTCGCAGTCTTCTTGATATCCACTCCAGGATTTTGCACGTAGCCTTTTAATATTTCCCTTGGTATCTGCCACGGTGATGATGGCTCTGAGTGAGCTAGTTCCCAAGGACTTTGACCGTAATTTTTAGTATCTCCTTTTCTCGTTTGCCGCCAAGATTTGGCTGGCAATGAGGGTACGGCCAAGTGCGACCGTGGAGCTAGCTTGTGTATGATGTTTTTCTTGGGCTGTTCGTACAGTTTCTGTACTGTCTAGTACATAAGCACGAAAAGCACCACTTTCTGAGATAGTTTTAATAATTTTGTCCATACCTACTATTTTAGCACAAATCAAGCAAAGTGGGGACAAGGAGAATTCTGAAAATCAGTCGTTTCAGAAGAAGGACGAGAAGAAAAGAAAATTCCGAACGTTATTTCTAGAAAGAAGCAATTTCCAAGTAAAAGACGAGTTTCATAGAGAAGTTGGTTTAAAAAGAAAGGAGAAAAATAAACGATAGCCGAGTGGATCTTGAAAAAACATTAAAAATTGCTTATAATAGAGTGTAAGACAAACTTGCAGGTGAGACTCCTGCCCTTAGTTTGAAGAAAGGCATAGATAGGCAACTATCTATGGTATATGAAAAAGAATTATGACATCAGTTGTTGTAGTAGGAACCCAATGGGGTGATGAAGGAAAAGGGAAGATTACAGACTTCCTATCAGCCAATGCAGAAGTCATTGCTCGCTATCAAGGTGGGGACAATGCCGGGCACACCATCGTAATCGACGGCAAAAAGTTCAAGTTGCACTTGATTCCTTCTGGTATCTTCTTCCCTGAAAAGATCTCTGTCATCGGAAACGGCGTGGTGGTCAACCCTAAATCATTGGTCAAAGAGTTAGCTTATCTCCATGAAGAAGGAGTATCAACGGACAGCCTTCGTATCTCTGACCGCGCCCATGTCATCCTCCCTTACCATATCGAATTGGACCGTCTCCAAGAAGAATCTAAAGGAGACAACAAGATCGGAACGACGATTAAAGGGATTGGCCCAGCCTATATGGACAAAGCTGCACGTGTGGGAATCCGGATTGCGGATCTATTGGACCGCGACGTCTTTGCAGAACGCCTTCGCATCAACTTGGAAGAAAAGAACCGTCAATTTACCAAACTCTATGATGCAGAGGCTCTTTCATTTGACGATATCTTCGAAGAATACTATGAATATGGTCAACAAATCAAGCAATATGTAACCGATACTTCTGTCATCTTGAACGATGCTTTGGATAACGGCAAGCGCGTGCTCTTTGAAGGAGCCCAAGGGGTTATGTTGGATATCGACCAAGGAACTTATCCATTTGTTACTTCCTCAAACCCTGTTGCAGGTGGGGTGACCATCGGATCAGGTGTCGGCCCAAGCAAGATCGACAAGGTTGTTGGTGTATGTAAAGCCTATACCAGCCGTGTCGGTGACGGACCATTCCCTCACGGAACTCTTTTGATGAAGTGGGTGATCGGATCCGTGAAGTCGGTCGTGAGTATGGGACAACTACAGGACGTCCACGTCGTGTTGGTTGGTTTGACTCAGTTGTCATGCGCCATAGCCGTCGTGTCTCAGGAATTACCAACCTTAGCTTGAACTCGATCGACGTTCTATCAGGCTTGGATACAGTGAAGATCTGTGTGGCTTACGACTTGGATGGCGAACGCATTGATCACTACCCAGCAAGTCTGGAGCAGCTCAAGCGCTGCAAACCAATCTATGAAGAATTACCAGGCTGGTCAGAAGACATCACAGGTGTCCGCCACTTGGATGAGCTTCCAGAAAATGCCCGCAACTATGTCCGCCGTGTCGGTGAATTAGTTGGTGTGCGCATTTCAACCTTCTCAGTCGGACCAGATCGTGACCAAACCAATATCCTTGAAAGTGTGTGGTCTAGTTTATAAGCAAATGAAGATAAGAGAGTGGGACAGAAATCGGTCATTCGTTAGAATTCGATTTCATCGTCCCACCTCCGCACAGTTGAGTAGGGCTGTAAAAGCTGATGAAATCAGCGTAGTAGAGCCCACTCAACCACTGCGTCTTGCTCGACAATCCAAAGACAATTGAGAGGCTAGGACTTTTGTCCCAGCCTCTTTTTGAAAGCAGAAAGAGGAAAAAATGTATCAAACGATTTTATTTGACCTAGACGGCACCTTGACCAATTCAGAACTAGGGATTACCAACTCGGTGGCCTATGCCTTAGGAAAATATGGGATTCAAGTGCCAGACAAGAAAGCATTGAGAGTTTTCATCGGTCCGCCCTTGCAGGAGTCTTTTGAGCGCTTTTATGGATTTTCTAAGGAAGAATGTTTAAAGGCCATTGACTACTATCATGAGTATTTTTCCGAAAAAGGCCTTTATGAAAATGAGGTCTATCTAGGCGTTCCTGACTTGCTGGCTTCTCTCAAGCAGGCTGGCAAACAGTTGATTGTAGCTACGTCAAAGCCTGAAGAATTTTCCATTCAAATTCTCAAACACTTTGGTTTGTATGATTATTTTGACTTTAGTGCTGGTGCGACCATGGATAGAAAAACGTAGTAAAAAAAGCGATGTTATCCAGTATGCCTTGGAGCAAAATGGGATTACAGATTTGGCGCATACCATCATGATTGGAGACAGGGAGCACGATGTGCTTGGCGCTCAAGCGCAAAAAGCTTGATTCTATCGGTGTCCTTTATGGCTTTTGGAAGCAGGGAAGAATTGAAGAAGCTGGCGCCACCTATATTGCTCAAGAAGTTGGCGAAATTGCAGCTTTTATAGGATAACCTTTTTCCAAAAATATTAAAAAGTTGAAACTTTTCTAATCTGCTGAATATTGCTTGATTTAATATTTCTATCGGTGTACATTTACTGTAGGTTAAGTCACACAGATTAAGAGGTGATAATATGAATTTGTCACGATATATATTAAAAATATAGTACTGATGATGGTACGTTGTATTTTAATACTAAAACCAATCATTCATTTTTTCTTACGAATGAATTGAATAGAGTAGTCGACAGCAATGATGTGATTAGGAAAGAGTTTCATGCTTATCTTGATAAAAATAAATATTTAAGTGAGGGTGAGTATGAGGTCGAAAAGTATCTATCTAAAATAAGCGATACAGATGCTGAATTATTGGAACTAACAATTTTGACACATGGAGATTGTAATTTTCGGTGTAAGTATTGTTATGAAAAATTTGAAAATATTGCTATGTCAACAGAGACAGAAGATGCCATTGTCCAATTTTTGAAAGAAAAACTTCAGTCCGGGAAGTATAAGTATTTGTCAGTAGGCTGGTTTGGAGGAGAACCACTGTTGGGATATAAAACTATCAAGCGGTTGTCTCCTGTTTTTATAGATTTATGTGAGAAATATCAGATTCATTATCAAAGTGCAATCACTACGAATGGTTATTTATTGACTAAGAATAAGTTTCGATATTTGAATGAAAAATTTAAAGTGACTAGTTACCAGATAACTTTGGATGGAGATGAAGAAAGTCATAATAATCAGAGAGTATTGCAAAACGGTGGGTTGTCGTATAATCGTATATTCGATAATTTGAAAGCAATGCAAGAAAGTAAATTTGATTTTATTTGTGTGATTCGCTTTAATGTAAGTAAAGATAACTATCAAAATGTTAAAGAGTTTTTAACACATGATGGTATCTATTTCAAAGATGATTCCAGATTTAAGATTTCTTATCATAATATTGGAAATTGGGGCAAAGGAGATAGAGATATAAATTACTGCGTTACTTTACTGGATAAAGATGCAAGTTTTGAATTATCTAAGTTAGCTGTAACTTCAGGATATCATATCTCTTCCCCAGAAGTTGTAGTGAATAATAATTATACCTGCTATTCTAATCGAAAAAAATCATTTTTATGTTTAATGTAAGAGGAATTGTTCAATCATGTACAGTTGTTTTATATGAACCCTCAAAAATATTTTCGGTAACATTAATAAAGGTTTTGTGAATTACAGTAAACTGAATGATTGGGTTATTCGGCTTGATGCAAGTTGCAAAGAGTGCCCATTTGTTTTTAATCTGTAAATCTGGCTATTGTCCGATGGCCAAGCGAATTACGAAGACAAATTCACGCTATCTATGTAAAAAGTGTGAAGGAAAAAAATTCGTAAAAATTTAGCACTTTTTCGCTTTGTCAAAAATCTTATAATGACATTTTTAGATGTGGACTAGAAAGGAAGATATCATGAAGGTTAAAGTGAATAACAAATTCGATGACAAAAATGAATGCTAAACCTAGAGTATTTAACTATAATTGTGATTGTAAATAATCACGATTTTAAATAAATTAGAGAAGAGAGTTGTGCTAGCCCTCTATTTTGATGGATGATAATTATGAGAAATATTTATAAGTACATTGATAAGAAGTATCTTTTTCCTATTTTTTTAGGGCGTATTGTGAATAGTGGTTTGGTGTTGGCGCAACCTCTGATTTTAACGAAGGCCTTGAAGTTAGATCAAGACGGCCTTTCTTATGGAAAAATTCTCAATTTTGTTTTATTTGGTTTGTCTGTCTATCTTGTTATTTATAGTCTGATGCTGTTTTCAAACCATTCGCACAATATATTCCGAAGAGAAATCAACAAAAGTGTCCGTGCCCTTTTATTTAAGAAAGTCATATTGAATCCTAAATTTTCCAATGATGAAAAAGTTAGTCTGCTAACTCAAGATATGGAATATGTGGGCGATAATTATTTGGAAAATATAAATGTTATGGTGAGTTGGGGATTTGTCGCCCTTGTTACAGCCATTTATATTGTTTCACAAAATTTTCTCTTAGGACTTATTTTTGTCATTTTTACGATTATGAGACCTATTCCTCAGTTCATCATGAATCGTCGTTTACAAGATTCGGGAGACAGCTGGTCCAAGCTTAGAACGAAATTACATGGGCTTGTCTCGGATAGTATGCAAGGCAGCCAAACCTTACGGATTAATCAGGCCATGAGGCTGAATGAAGAGCGCGTGAATGATTTAAACGGAGAATATCAAAAAGCCATCCAAAGATTTTGTTTCACACATAATATTATTTTTTTCTTTAATGGATTTATGGTCTTTTTTAGTCAGGTTGTTCCTCTTGCTTAGGCTTTTATTTGAGTTTACAGGGAAATTCTATTTCTATTACAAGCCTCATCTCTATGTATGTTGCTGCGGGGATGCTGGTAGAACCGATCCAAACTCTGATGTACAGTGCAGCCAATCTCCAAGGTGCCTTGCCGACTGCGAACCGCCTGTTTAAGATTATCGAGGAAGAACCTGATTTCGAAGAGACAAAGGATCAATTTGTTGAAAAATCTCGAATCGTTGCGCTTAAATCATATTTCAAAAAAAGTTTTGCTGAACGTCAGCTTTTTTCTGATTTGACGGCGACGATTTCAGTAGGTCAGAAGGTCTTAATCAAAGGACCGAGCGGGTCTGGAAAGACGACTCTTTTTCGCTTGATTTTAGGAGAAGAAGTATGTGATGAGGGTGACATTTTCGTTCAGTATGATGGAAATCAAATAACGAGTCATTTCCAAGGGAATATCGGTTTAATTAGCCAGCATCCCTTCCTGTTTAACGATACTATCCGCTATAATCTAACTTTTTGGTCAGCCTTTTTCAGGACCATGAATTATTGGAGGTATTGGACCGAGTTGGCTTTAATAGATGAATTTCAGGATATTTTGAATGTAGAAATTCATAATAATGGTGAAAAACATTTCAGGAGGTCAGCGTGTCAGATTAGAGTTGGCTCGTTTTCTTACGCGAGAAGGATATTTTTATTAGCGGACGAAGTGACATCAGCTTTGGACGAAAAAAATAGTCGTCTGGTTAGAGACCTAATCTTTTCTTTGCCGATCACGGTACTAGAAATAGCCCATCATATTGATGAAGAAGAGCGCTATGACCAAATCCTTGAGTTACGTAAAGGATGAGCGATGCCACAATAGTTGGTTCTGCGACAAAGCGGATAGTAGTAAGTCAGCAATTTGTCAGATATTTTTTTGAGATTCTAAGTGGTGATATTTCCAAAAATCATCAATACTCAGAGAACTTAAGCTTTATTTAAGATAGGCCAGCTATACTAGAAGCATAAACAAAGACCTCCTAACTTTGTTTAAACCTCCTAAACTTTTTTTCATAATAATCTCCCATAAGAGTCGCCCAATCGGCGGCTTTTTTTTGTGAGTCGTAAGCTGCCTATGGTATAATGAACAAAGAAACTAAAAGGAAGAAGGAAGAGATGGACTACACGATAGAGGAAAAAGCGATGTTTATGAGGGAAGCCCTGAAGGAGGCGGAGATTGCCCTCGCCAATGATGAAATACCGATTGGCTGTGTCTTGGTCAAGGATGGTCAGATTATCGGGCGTGGACATAATGCGCGTGAGGAGCTGCAGCGGGCGGTCATGCATGCGGAAAATCATGGCGATCGAGGAGGCCAATCAGCGTGAAAAATAGCTGGCGCCTGCTGGATACGACGCTTTTTGTCACGATTGAGCCCTGTGTCATGTGTAGTGGTGCCATTGGTCTAGCTCGGATTCCCCAGGTGATTTACGGGGCGACCAATCAGAAGTTCGGTGGAGCAGGTAGTCTCTACGACATTTTGACAGATGAACGCCTCAATCACCGAGTCGAAGTAGAAACAGGAATCTTGGAAGCAGAATGTGCAGCCATCATGCAGACCTTCTTCCGCCAAGGTCGAGAACGAAAAAAACAAGCCAAACTCGCAGCCAAGGCCGAAACACAAGAATAAAAACCGGACCTTTGCAAATCGAACAAATTATGATATAATACCTATCGGAGCAACAGTTCTGCGTGAAGCGGGTCAGGGGAGGAATCCAGCAGCCCTAAGCGAAGTGAACTGTGTGCTCTTTTTCTATAGCTCTTAGTGAGGTAAGCCTGTAAGGCGCAACCGAACTTAGAGATATTGATCCTGAGGAGCGAAGCGACGTGAGGGCTATAGCGTAACATGAAATTAGCCTATAAGGCGCAACCGAGCTTAGAGATATTGATCCTGAGGAGCGAAGCGACGTGAGGGCTATAGCGTAACATGAAATTAGCCTGTAAGGCGCAACCGAGTTTAGAGATATTGATCCTGAGGAGCGAAGCGACGTGAGGGCTATAGCGTAAAATGAAAAAAGCCTGTAAGGCGTAACCGAACTTAGAGATATTGATCCTGAGGAGTGAAGCGACGTGAGGGCTATCACTCACCAGAGTCATGTTTATATTCAAAGAATAAAAAGAGAAAAAAATAGAGTTTCGTGAGAAGCTTTCTTTTTTTGGATTTTCTAGTCAAAAAAATAGTGCAAATATGCAAACGATTGCTATTGCGTCGTTGCTTGATTTGTGAAAATAAAAAAATTAGCAAATGAAAACGTTTTACAGGGTGGTTTCCCTTGATAAAATTCCTGTAAAGCGATATCATAGAGAAGAAGAAATTTTGGAGGAATAACATGTCTCATATTAAATTTGACTACTCAAAAGTTTTGGGTAAATTTGTTGCCCCACATGAAGTGGAATATATGCAACCACAAGTGACTGCAGCTGATGAATTGATCCGTAAAGGAACAGGTGCTGGTAGTGACTTCCTAGGTTGGTTGGACCTTCCTGAAAATTATGACCGTGAAGAATTTGACCGCATCTTGAAAGCTGCTGAACAAATCAAAGCAGACAGCGATGTTTTGGTCGTGATCGGTATCGGTGGATCATACCTTGGAGCGAAAGCTGCCATTGACTTCTTGAACCACCACTTTGCAAACTTGCAAACAAAAGAAGAACGCAAAGCGCCACAAATCCTTTACGCTGGAAACTCCATCTCATCTACTTACCTTGCTGACTTGGTAGAGTATGTTTCAGATAAAGATTTCTCAGTCAACGTGATTTCTAAATCAGGTACAACAACTGAACCAGCGATCGCTTTCCGTGTCTTCAAAGAACTCTTGGTGAAGAAATATGGTCAAGAAGAAGCCAACAAACGGATCTACGCAACAACTGACCGTGCCAAAGGTGCTGTAAAAGTGGAAGCAGATGCCAATGGTTGGGAAACATTTGTAGTTCCAGATGATATCGGTGGACGCTTCTCAGTCTTTGACACCAGTTGGATTGCTTCCAATTGCTGCATCAGGTGCTGATATCAAAGCCCTTATGGAAGGTGCGAATGCAGCCCGTAAAGACTACACTTCAGACAAACTTTCTGAAAACGAAGCTTACCAATACGCAGCAGTTCGTAACATCCTTTACCGTAAAGGATATGCAACTGAAATCTTGGTAAACTACGAGCCATCTCTTCAATACTTCTCAGAATGGTGGAAACAATTGGCTGGTGAGTCAGAAGGAAAAGACCAAAAAGGGATCTACCCAACTTCAGCTAACTTCTCAACAGACTTGCACTCATTAGGTCAATTTATCCAAGAAGGAACTCGTATCATGTTTGAAACAGTTGTCCGCGTGGACAAACCACGTAAGAACGTGATCATCCCTACATTGGAAGAAGATCTTGATGGACTTGGTTACCTTCAAGGAAAAGACGTTGACTTCGTTAACAAAAAAGCAACTGACGGTGTTCTTCTTGCCCACACAGACGGTGATGTACCAAACATGTACGTGACTCTTCCTGAGCAAGATGCCTTCACTCTTGGTTATGCCATCTACTTCTTCGAATTGGCCATCGCCCTTTCAGGTTACTTGAACGCGATCAACCCATTTGACCAACCAGGTGTTGAAGCTTACAAGAAAAATATGTTTGCCCTTCTTGGTAAACCAGGATTTGAAGAACTTGGAGCAGAACTCAACGCTCGTCTTTAATCAATAGACAAAACGATCTCGCAAGAGGTCGTTTTTTTGAAAGCAAAATTTAAAAAAGTTCCCTCTTGGTTCGTTTTAAAAAAACACTACATAGTTGAAATTTCGGATCGCTTGTTGATTATTTCTGCAGGATCGTTGATATAATCGTTTTTTCTCATGTAGTAAAACTCAGTGAAGCATTGATATTTTACTCAAATTATTTAATATAAAAAGTTATTTGACTCTAAAAGTTGTCATTTGATTAGGCGTATTATAAAAATGTAAAAAAATGAAAATGATCTAAAAAGGGAATGAAAAATATGAAAAAAGAATCTTGCAAAATTTTTTTATTGCTTTCATCTTTAGTTGGGGGAATGGCTGTTGCCCATCCAGTTTCTGCTACGACGAAAGCTGCAATTTATGAATATAGAAATGGCAATCTCGATCTTGTGCAACAGCCGTCTTATGAAGATTATGAGTCTGATAAACTTGTTTTGAAATTGAAAACAGGTCGTGTCGATGTAGTGGGAGCGCGTGAAGGCAAGAAAGAAAGTGCGCATGATGCAGGAGCCTACCAATTTGCGTTAATTTACAAATCTGAGAGTGGCGAAGAGGAGACAGTTGCTCAAGGTCAGAATACAGAAAAATGGCACGATCCAATTTAGCGACTTGGACCTATCAATGTATAGATCTGGAATTATTAAACTCTACATTCGACAAACGACAGTGGATGATGGTCGTTTTGAACAGTTGGATAATGGGGAAGGTGAAGTGACAGTGGTCGTTGATCGTAATGCACGAGGGCACTTGATGATTCGTTCGTTAGAAAGTTCCAATCCGATTTATCGTAATTTCATTGTAGGTTATAGAGATTCTGGAACTGGAACGACGACTTCACCAAGTACAACAGGTCCTTCTTCAAGTTCAAGCTCATCTTCAAGTAGCTCATCTTCAAGCTCAAGCTCTTCCTCAAGCTCAAGTAGCTCATCGAGTTCATCTTCAAGCAGCTCGTCTTCAAGCTCCTCAAGTTCGACTTCGTCATCGAGCTCAAGTTCTTCGTCTAGTTCTTCCTCAAATTCAAGCGACTCAAGAAAATCTGTCGTTGGACGTTTATTGCCAAAAACCGGGCAAGAAACAGGTGTTGTTTTGGCAACATTGGGCTTGCTCTCACTTGCAGGACTTGCCATTGTTACCCTTCGCAAGAAATTTTAAGATAAGCTTCTAAAAGGTCGGATATCTTTCCGATCTTTTTTAGTCTATCCAGACAGGAGTTGGTCCTTGCTTGGTTTTATGTTATAGTAGAAGAGAAGAATAAAAAGGAGAATTCGAAATGTCTGAGAAAGATCAAGAACAATTTATGAAACATACTCCCTTAGATGGAGCGCCTCATTTTGATGTGGCTGCGCCAGTTTTTGTCCCAAAAGAAGAAGCCGAAGACTTGGTCGTTCCAGAAGCTAGTGGCCTTTCAGTGACGGAGACGGAAGCAATGAAAGAAGAGGCAGACGAGCCAGTTATTTCAGAAACGGTGGAGCCTCCAAAGGTGGATGAAACGACTGTTGGAGAACATCCAGATGTAGTTGCTGCTTCCCAACCGGCTCCTCCATTCCAGCCTGCGCCTCAAGCTCCTCAAAACACAGTATCTGAACCAGTTAGTCCGCAAACAGTGCCTGTTCCTGAGACACCTATTCCACAAGCTCCTCTTTCTCCTGTTGGAAGACCGATGGATACTGCAGACAAGAAGGCTATTCGTTTTGCCCTTGGAATTTTAGTGGGTCTCCTTATCGGTGGAGTCAGTGGCTATTTAATTGGTCATGCCAGCCCTAGTACATCATCATCTAGAAAGCAGACTTCTTGGTCAGGCAACCAGTCTGGTTCTTCTTCCAATATCGATTTGGAGCAATTGACCGCAGAAGATGCGGAAGCCAATTTTAGCTGGGAACAATCTGATATCGAGCAACTTCAGTTTTTGACTGGAACGGATGATGGGGAGACTCCTGAGGAAATGGTCGACGCTTATGGAAAGGCTAGTTCTGTTCAATTTGATAATGGAGAATTGAAATTATTCTGGGATGATAACTCTTATAATAAAGAGGTTAAAGCGACCTTCTCTAAGAAGGGAAAACAATTACAGCTTGTCAAATTTGAATTTAATCAATTTGGGAAAAATCTTACGGTTGAGGATAACTTTGCAGATGGATTCAAAGTTGGAAATAGTGAGACCGGTGCTGGAGGAACCTCTTACAAAGAGCTTTTAGAAAAATACGGTGATGCAGTCAATCTGACGGTGAGTTCATCTGATTATTCAGACAAGGTGGAAATGCTCATGGACTTCCAAAAGAAAAATGGGGACTATGTGGACTTGACCTTTATTCGCCAAGAAAATGGAGATTTCCTCTTGAGTAGTAAAGACAGCTACTAAATCAATGAATAAAAGAAAGAGGCAAGTGCCTCTTTCTTTCGCATAAGACGAGACAAATACGCTAATTTTCTATACAATAGAAAGAGTTTGAATAGAAAGAGCATAAAGGATGGAAGAAATGAAACAGTGGATAGAACATCATAAGCGGATCCTCCAAAAAGCTGCAAGTGCTTTGCTAGCTTTTGTCGTTGGTGCTAGCTTGGTTTTTATGATTCATCCAGTTAAAACCTTGCCAAAAGATCGCTTGTTGAGTTTGTCTCAAATGAAAGAAAATAGTCAGCGATTTGTCGCTTCTTCTTCCAAAGATCCGGATCTAGAAAATTTGCTTTCACTGGAGCTTGCAAGGGGAGAAGGAAAAACACAAAAAAATTGGGTGACTTTATCTGCATTCGTCAAAAAATTTGGAAAAGCAGCGAGTTTTACACAAGAAGATACGAGTTTTGGAGCGCAAGTCCAGCTAGGCTATGGGACTCCTGTGAAAGGAATCTATCCTTATAAAATAGAATTTCATGAGCAGGATGGTGTCTTTTATCTAAGTGCAGTTCAAGGATTTGTCCCTCATTCGTCTCTCTACAAGAAGAAAAAGGATTTGAAGTTGGCAGATTTTACGGGCTATCAGACACTAGATGGGAAAAAGGAAAAAGGAACAATGGTAGAGGAAGTCTTGAAAAAATCAGGGCTTCCTAACTCACTTAGTTTAACGCGAACTCAGGATAAACACCTTTTGGCCCTGTCTTACCAGGTGACAGATGGATTGGTATCTTTGACTTTTGAGCGTGATCAGAGTGGCCAGTATCGTTTGAGTAAGAAGGGGTAAAGCGAATGCTAGAATGGATCAAAAAGAACAGAAAAGAACTCTTACTACCTTCTTTGTGTTTTGTTTTAGGTCTTTTACTGTCGATTTCGACTATCCAGGTGCAAGAACAGGATACTGATATCAAGGAAGATAGAACCCTCACCAGTTTCCAGCCCAAAAACTACCAAAATCTGGTGGCAGGCGAACAAAAAGCCAAACGGTTTCAGTGGACGATCGAAGCTGTGATGAATTTGAAGGTCCGTTTAAAACAGAGCCGACAAGCGGGGACACGCTTGGAAACGGTTGTGACTAAATGGGGAAAGGCTCAAAAAGTTCGTTACACTAAAACAGCCAATAGCTCTAAAACGGTTCTCGTTTTGACTTATGTAGCCAATCAGACAGATCAAGAGAAGAAAAATGTCAGTCTGTGGTTTGAACAAGAGAAAGACCAGGGGTATCGCTTAACGATGGTTGATGCGACGAATTTATTAGAAGCAAAAGAGAAGGCAACCAGTAAGAAAGAAATCATTATTGAAAAAGGAAAAAAAGGTACAGAATTCGCCCAGCTCATTAAGAAACTAGGAAATCCCCAACGTTTGGTTTGGGGGCGAGCTTCTAGATGGTGGAGAAGGTTTTCAAGCGACTTATCAAATGCCAGGAGAGCCAGAAGTAGTTATGGAATTGAAGAAAAAGGGAAGTAAACTGGTGCTAAAATAACTGAAAGTGAATGACAATGGGAAACAAAGATGGAGTGTATTTCGAAATGAACACACGAGTCTATTTGCGAAGGATAACTAGTAGAGCCCTGAGTCCATTCAAAGGAAGCCGATTCAGAATGCCTACATCGCCATCGGTTTCAACGATAGCCAAGGTGTTCATCTCTTTGGGTTTGTGGTATAATATGAATACCTTTAATTGAAATGAATGGAGAATCTTATGACAGCACAAAAAATGTCTGCTCAAGAAATTATCGCTTTTATTGGAAATGCAGAAAAGAAAACAAATGTGAAAGTAACCTTTGAAGGGGAATTGGCAACGGCTGTTCCTGCTTCTGTCACCAAGCTTGGCAATGTTTTGTTCGGTGACTGGAAAGATATTGAGCCCCTTCTTGCCAACTTAACAGAGAACAAGGATTATGTGGTAGAACAAGATGGCCGTAATTCAGCTGTTCCCTTGCTGGATAAGCGCTATCTAAATGCGCGTATCGAACCGGGTGCTATTATTCGTGACCAAGTGACCATCGAAGACAATGCTGTCGTGATGATGGGTGCTGTCATCAACATCGGTGCTGAAATCGGTGCAGGAACCATGATTGATATGGGGGCTATCCTTGGTGGTCGTGCAACAGTTGGTAAAAAAACAGCCACATCGGTGCAGGTGCCGTTCTCGCAGGGTGTCATTGAGCCAGCTTCTGCTGAGCCTGTTCGGATTGGTGACAATGTCTTGGTCGGTGCCAATGCAGTTGTGATTGAAGGGGTTCAAGTAGGGAACGGATCCGTCGTTGCCGCTGGGGCTATCGTTACTCAAGATGTTCCTGAAAATGTGGTCGTAGCTGGTGTCCCAGCTCGCATTATCAAGGAAATCGATGAAAAAACCCAACAAAAAACAGCGTTGGAAGACGCCTTGCGTAATTTGTAAGATAGGAATGGTAGAGGCCGCAAGGCCTCTATTCTAATAGAAAGAAGACGACTATGACATTGGATTTAATCAAAATCAGACGGGATTTGCACCAAATCCCTGAAATTGGCTTGGAAGAATTTGAAACCCAAGCCTACCTCTTAGAGCGAATCGCAGAGATCACAGCGGGCAAGGACTTTGTAGAGCAACGGACTTGGCGGACCGGGATCCTGGTTTATCTCCATGGGGCTGCACCTGAAAAAACGATCGGCTGGCGGACGGATATCGATGGCTTACCTATTGTGGAACAAACGGGCCTTGATTTTGCCTCCAAGCACGAAGGACGGATGCATGCTTGTGGTCATGATATGCACATGACGACAGCTCTTGGGCTTTTGGATCAACTGGTTCAAGTACAACCAAAAAATAATCTGCTTTTTCTCTTTCAACCAGCTGAAGAAAATGAGGCTGGTGGAATGCTCATGTATAAGGACAATGCTTTTGGCGACTGGCTCCCTGATGAATTTTATGGTCTGCATGTACGCCCTGATTTGAAGGTGGGGGACATTGCGACCAATACGGGTACCCTTTTTGCGGGTACCTGTGAAGTCAAGATTACCTTTACAGGTAAGGGAGGACATGCCGCCTTTCCACATGAGGCCAATGACGCTCTTGTAGCAGCCTCTTACTTCATTACCCAAGTCCAATCGGTTGTGAGTCGAAATGTCGATCCGATTGAAGGTGCTGTGGTGACCTTTGGTTCTATGCATGCAGGTACAACTAATAATGTGATTGCTGAGACAGCCTTCCTTCATGGGACCATTCGGACCTTGACCATGGAGATGAACCTCCTGACTCAAAAACGGGTCAAAGCCATTGCAGAAGGAGTTGCAGCAGCCTTTGATGTGAAATTGGACCTGGAACTCAAGCAAGGGGGCTACCTGCCTGTGGAAAACCAACCAGAATTGGCCAAAGAACTCATGGCCTTTTTCACAGCTGAGGAAGACGTGAACCTGATTGATATTCTGCCTGCGATGACAGGAGAAGACTTCGGCTTTCTCTTGAGTAAGGTCCCTGGGGTCATGTTCTGGTTGGGGATTGATACCCCTTATGCCCTGCACCATCCGAAGATGAGCCCAAATGAAGCAGCCCTTCCCTTTGCTGTGGAAAACATTGGTAAATTTGAAAATGAAGGCCAACCAATAAAGGAATGATTCAACTCCGTCTGGAGTTGGATTTTTTCTTTGTCGTATAAAAACTGTTCGGATCTTTCCTAAAAAATGATACAATAAAAGCTAGACAAAAGGAGTAGGCATGAAGAAAACACTACGAAATCAGACGATTGCAACCATGAAAGCACTGCCGCAAACTGTGAGAAACTCAAGCAGATGAACAGCTGACTCAGTGCCTCTTGGAGCTACCAGCTTTTCAGGAGGCAAAGACCCTTGCGACCTATCTGTCTTTTGACCATGAAGTTTCCACAGCTGGCTTGATCCAAGCTGCTCTTCAACTTGGAAAACGCGTCTGTGTTCCCCGTACCTATCCACAAGGGCGGATGGAATTTGTGGAATACGATCCTGACATTTTGGAAAAGACACGCTTTGGTTTGCTGGAGCCCAATGAAAAAGGAAAGCTTGTGGATCAGTCAGAGATTGATCTGATCCATGTACCAGGCTTGGTCTTCCAGTCAAAAGGCTACCGAATTGGCTATGGTGGTGGCTATTATGATCGTTATTTAGCAGATTTTGCTGGAAAAACGGTTAGTACGATTTATTCCATCCAGCAGAAGGAGTTCCAGCCAGATGCTTTTTGATCAGGCAGTTCAGGAGGTGCTAGTCTATGAAGTTACTCTTTGATCGTCGTTATCCTGTGACCAGCCTCTTGTTGCTCGTCACAACGGCAGTCTTTCTTTCCATGTTTATCCGATTTGGAAGTGACTACCAAACAGGTACTGCTGTTTACTATAGCGGTGGTATTATTGGAGAGGTTGTGAAAGTCGATCCCTAGCCAGTTATGGCGAATAGTGACAGCTACATTTGTTCATATCGGCCTAGAACATTTTTGTGCTCAATATGATCACCCTCTATTACTTGGGACGTTTGGCAGAAGATCTCTTTGGATCGAAGGCTTTCTTAGCTCTTTATCTCTTATCAGGCATGATGGGCAATGTCTTTGTTGCTATTTTTACGCCGGATGTGATTGCAGCAGGAGCTTCTACAGCCCTCTTTGGACTGTTTGGGACTATTGGTGCTCTGCGCTTTATTGTCCAAAGTCCTTATATTCGCCACTTGAGTCAGTCCTATACTAGCTTGATTGTCGTCAATTTGATCTTTAGCTTCATGCCAGGGATCAGTATGGCGGGGCACATCGGTGGATTAGTAGCTGGGCTGATGTTGGCTTATGTCTTTCCAGTAAGAGGGGAAGCTCGTTTTATGAACCGAACCTATCAGATTAGTGCAGCCCTATCTTATCTCTTGCTTTTACTATATTTCTTAGGTAAAATCTTGAATCTATTTTAAGAGAGAGTGGGACAGAAATCGATAATTCGTTAGAATTCGATTTCGTCGTCCCACCTTCGCACAGTTGAGTAGGGCTGTAAAAGCTGATGAAATCAGCGTAGTAGAGCCCACTCAACCACTGCGTCTTGCTCGACAATCCAAAAATAATTGAGAGGCTAGGACTTTGTACTGACCCCAAAAAGTTAGACAAATAATTTAAGTGAAGGATTTAGTCCTGTATTGCACAGGACTGAGTCCTTTTCTACCATTTGTCAAGTATATCAAGGTATTTGATGAAAAATAGTTTGAGTTCCATATGTCAAACGAAGGAAATTGTCTTTTTTTGAGCTAAAGTTTAGTGTAAAAAGTGTACACAAAACCAACACCTTACCTAGTGATTTTTTTGATAAGGTGTTACAATAATATGGCATAAACAATTTTACCGATTTTGGGTAGAAGTATAATCGTAAAGTTTGTTATGCGTTATGAGGTAATACATTGTTCTGATGAGACGATGTATAGAGGCAATCGTGTGTGGTTTGGTTGAAGTCACTTGCGATTGTCTTTTCCGTTTATCATAGAAGTCTGCGATATGACAAGGATTGGTGTGGCTAGCTGAAGCTATGTTATGAATGCACTTAAAGAGAATCTTTCTAGCATAGGGATTCCCACGTTTGGTGATATGTTCCTTGGCTAGAAAGTCCCCAGATTCATAGTGTCTGAGGTCAATGCCGATAAAAGCATTGATTTGTTTGGCAGAGTGAAATCGACGAATATCACCAAGTTCACCAATAATGCTTGTCGCTGTGGTTTCAGCTATTCCAGGAATAGAGAGAAGAATCTCGTATTCTGGCAAAGGTTGAGCCAATGTTACCATCTCCTCTAAAACACTTTGTCTGTGTTCAGAAAGCCTAAGTAACTCCCCTGCATAGTATTTGACCTCTTCCATCATTGGAGAGGTTTTTCTTGACTCGCACAATAAGACTGATTAGCTAGTTTTGTAAAGCTTATCTACTAAGTAAGTCACACGTTTTTTTCAGAGATGCGTTTTGATGTAGACTGACGGATGATAGCTCTTAATGCGGCGTCATCCAACTCCAGTACAAAAAACTATTACATGGAAAAGTCATGACCAAGTTCCAATATTGTTCCCCAGTTGGTGCCGACAAGATGTTTTTCCAATTCAGGAAAAAGTGACCTGTAAAACCTTGTGCAGACGGTTTTTAGCGCAGACAATATCCTCAGTAAGATTCTGATAGAAACGACTGAGGTCGCGTAATTCTTGATAAAGCGCTTCTGGACATAGCTTGGTTTTACGATTGAGGATGAACTGAGACGTAGCTAGTTTTTTTCAGCGTCAATCTTATCGGTTTTACGTACTCGTAAGCTATCTAGTTGTTTTTTTGGATTCTAAGGGATTGAGGCGTGTATAAGCGTAACTATTATCCTCAAAGAAGGCCTGAAGACGACGAGAATAGACACCAGTCGCCTCGAAGACAATCTCTGGCTGGTGAACAGTCTTCAAGTCCCCAAGTAGTCGATTAAATCCGATGGCATCATTGGGTATGGTATAGCCATGTACTTTCTCTCCATTGATCAAGATGGCTACTTCTGAACTTGCTTTACTCACGTCAATCCCAAAAACTACTCGCATGATATTACCTCTTTGTCTTGAATGATTCCTTGCTTTAGTGATGTCATTTTCAATACTCGACGTTTTTCGTCCCACATACTTTGATAACATTCTTCCTAAAACAGGTGTCTTGCCAGTTTTAGTTACGACGTCTAGCGCCAAAGGACTCATCGACTTAACAAGACACCTCTACTTTAACATAACGAAAAAAGTAGTGAGTACTTTCTCCCGTCGGAGATTTTCTCACTACTAATCTTAGTATGTTTTAGTTTTACCTTAATTCGTTTGTTGTTGTAATAGTCAATATAGTCTACAATAGCTTGTTCCAATTGGTTAAGTGACTTAAATGTATTCTCGTAACCATAAAACATTTCCGATTTCAAAATGCCAAAGAAGGATTCCATCATGCCGTTGTCTGGGCTGTTTCCTTTACGTGACATGGACGGTTGAATTCCTTTATCCTCTAAAAAACGATGATAATACTGGTGTTGATACTGCCATCCTTGATCACTATGGAGAATTGTATTTGTGTAATGATTCTCAGTAAAGGCCTGGTCTAACATAGCTTTCACTTGTTCTAAATTTGGTGAAGTTGAAAGATTATAAGCGACGATTTCACTGTTAAAACCATCTAATACTGGTGATAAATAGAGCTTTTGGCTGCTTGCTGGAATGGCAAATTCTGTCACATCTGTGTAGCACTTTTCCATTGGTTTTGAAGCTTCAAACTGGCGTTGAATAAGGTTGTCGGCTTTCTTACCAATATCTCCTTTGTGAGAAGAATACTTTCGCTTCTGCCGGATTCTAGCTTGTAAATTGAGGACGTTCATCAACCGCTGAACCCTCTTATGATTGACCAAAAAACCACGATTTCTTAATTCTAAATGTATCCGACGATAGCCATAATTTCCCTTGTGTTCAGTAAAAATAGATTGGATTTCAGCTTTAAGCCCGTGATCCTTATCTGGTTTTTCTAGCTGTTTCAAGTGATAATAGTAGGTCGAACGAGCGAGTTTAATGGCTTTTAGAAGAATATCTAACGAAAACTCAGTGATTAATTCTTGAACAATTTCTGTCTTTCTTCTTTCTCTTTTTCCTCCTTCAATCGGAGTTCTCTCAACTTTTTTAGAATGGCATTCTCCGCTCTCAGGTATTCATTTTCTGCTTGAAGACGTTCTAACTCTGTCATTTCTTCAGATTTCTTCTTTAGCTTGCGTCCCATTTTAGGTGCTCTCCCTCTTGTTTTCTCAACAATAGTATACCCATTTTTCCTGTATTGTGCCAGCCAATTTGGAAGCATTCCTTGGTTTGGAAGAGCATAATCAAGGCTTACACTTCTTTGTGAACGACCTTCAAGTAAGACTTTATCAATGATTTCTCGTTTTAGTTCAGGAGAATAGTAACAATTCTTTCCTTTTTTTACGATTTCTATTCCATAACGATCAATCAATTTAATCATGTACTGAAGATTAGAAATCTTTATCCCAAATTGATTTGAAAGTCGCCTAAAAATCTCTCCTTGCTTTCTTGATTCATATATTTGAACTTTATCTTCAAAAGTTAATTTCATAATAAAAGCACCCCAAAAGTTAGATTTTTCTGTCTAACTTTTAGGGTGCAGTTCACTTTTGTCCCAGCCTCCTTTTTCTAAAAAAATGTAGTCAAACTGTAAACTGACAGAAAATTGATTGAATTATAATAAAATCTATGTTTTTTTATAATAATATAATTAAGAAATTCAAATAAATAGTGAGTTAGTTTGGGAGTATATGGCTTTGTCAGTCCTAAGATAGGTATAAAAAAATTCACTTTAGAAAGCGCTTGCAATAACTTGAAAAAAAGGTGTAGACTGGAGGTATAAAAATCAAAAAAATGTACTCTTATGTTAAGAAGAGTACAAAAAATGAAGGAGATTTGCCATGAAAAAATGGTTGTTAAAACTCTCATTGGTAGTGATGACGCTTTTGCTCCTACCGATTCAAGCTGTTCAAGCCTGTTGTGGTTTTATCATTGGTCGCCAATTGACCAAGGATGGGACCACTCTCTTTGGTCGGACAGAAGACTACCCTTACTATCCAAATGGTGGAAAGCACAACAAAAACTTTGTGGTTGTTGATGCGAAGAACTATAAGGAAGGGGATCAACTGGAAGACGAATCCAATGGTTTTACCTATCCACATGCTGCTAGTGAAATGAAATACACAGCGACTTATGACTCTGCTCGTGGAGATGGTAGTAACGGTGCCTTTGGTGAACACGGATTTAACGAAGCCGGCGTCTCTATGACATCAACTGTTACAGCAATTCCAAACAAAAAAGTCTTGAAGACCGACCCATTGACAGAAAACGGAATTCCAGAAGCTGCTATGTTGGACGTGGTTTTACCGCGCGTTAAGTCTGCTCGTGAAGGGGTTGAATTCTAGCTAAAGTCATTGAAGAAAAAAAGGATCAGCAGAAGGGAATGTTGTCGTTTTTGCAGACCAAAAAAAGAAACTTGGTATATGGAAATTCTTTCTGGTCACCAATATGTAGCGGTAAAAGTCCCAGAAGACAAATACGCAGTCTTTGCAAATACCTATTACCTTGGTCATGTTGATTTAAATGACAAGGAAAATGTGATCGCTTCGAAAGATGTTGAAAAAGTAGCCAAAGAATCTGGTAACTACAAGACAGACAAAGATGGCAACTTCCATATTGCAAAATCTTATGGACCAGATAAATATGCTGAAGGGGACCGTTCACGTACTTATGCAGGAATCACCCTTTTGGATCCAAAATCGAAAGTGACCTATGAAGATGATGAGTATGAACTCTTCCGCTCACCAACAGATCCTAACAAGAAATTTACTTTGGAAGATGCTTTTGCTTTACAACGGAACCGCTTTGAACATTTGAATGGTCGTTTTGTACCAGATGATCAAATTGGTGTCAAGAAACAAGGAGACAATGGTAGTAACGATACTGTTCGGAAAGATCAATATAAGTATGCTTTAGGAAATGAAAATGTCATCGATGCTCATGTCTACCAAATCAATCCAAATCTTCCAAAATCGTTTGGTGGTACTCTATGGCTAGGTATGGGACCATCTCGGAACACTCCATATGTTCCATTCTATGGTAACGTGAAGGATACATACGAAGCCTTTAAACCTCAAACAGCTACTTATGATCCAAATTCATGGTATTGGACAGTATGGCATATTGACAACATGGCGATCAATAATCAAGATATCTTTGGTAAAACTGTTCAAGATCACTGGAAAGCATTGGAAAAACAATTGATTATTGAACAAGAAGCTAGTGATGCGAAATATAAAGCTCTGAAAGACAATCCAGAAGCTGCTAAAGCAGTAGAAGATGAAGTTACAGCAAATGCTCTTGCACTATCTAAGAAGATGTTTGAACACTTCAAATCTTATGAAGCAGACATGCATGCTCGTTTAGTTGAAGCTGGACGCAAGGATGACCCATATCGTGCATCATTGCCAGATAATTACAAAGATCCAGAACCTGAAAAACCAGTTCAACCTGAAAAACCAGTAGAACCTGAAAAACCAGTAGAACCTGAAAAACCGGTTCAACCTGAAAAACCAGTACAGCCAGAAAAAACTCAGCCAATTCAAACCAAAGTCAATGAAGAAGGCAATCCAAATAACCGCTTCGGTTATGCAGCTACAAAAGATAAGGAATCTTATGTTTCTACTAAAGTTGAAACATTTGTGAAACCAGAAGTAAAAGCTCAAGATCCATCCGAAGCAGTTTCAGCTGGTAATGGTGGCAATGAGAACAATCGTTTTGGTTCATCTTTCGCAAAAGCAACTGTTGAAACTTTCCCAAATACAAATTATTCTTACAATGTTCATCCTTAAACAATAAGAATTAAAAAGTGAATTGGACCAAGTCCAATGAAACGAAAGAGGCCGGATTTTTATCCAGCCTCTTTTTTATAAAAAAAGACTGACCATTGTAAGGCGGCAAAGCTCTTACATGATATGGCCAGTCTCTTTTGTATTCTGTAGATTTGTAAATGATTAGTCTGCGGTTTTTTCAGATGCTTCTAATTCTTTCCCAAGTTCGATAATATATTGTTTGAGATCATCTTTGACTTGAGGGTGTTTCAAGGCATAGTCGATCGAAGTTTTCATAAAGCCGAATTTATCACCGACGTCATAGCGATCTCCAGTGAATTCACGAGCAAAGACGCGCTGTGTTTTATTGAGCGTGTCAATCGCATCCGTCAATTGGATTTCATTTCCAGCACCTGGTTCTTGATTTTCAAGGATCGCAAAGATCTCAGGAGTTAAGAGGTAGCGTCCAATGATAGCGAGATTACTTGGCGCATCCTCTGGGTTTGGTTTTTCGACAAAAGTTTCAACGCTATAAAGACCGTTAATCCCTTCGCCTTGAGGTGCGATCACACCGTAAGAAGAAACCTCTTCGTGAGGGACTTCCATCACAGCGATAGTTGACGCATGGGTTTCATCGTAGTCGTTCATCAATTGTTTGGTCAGTGGCAAGGCATCATCATTAGTGATGTCCATGAGGTCATCTCCCAGCATGACGACAAAAGGCTCGTTTCCAACAAAGGCCTTGGCTTGAAGAACCGCGTCTCCTAAACCTCGAGGGTGACTTTGGCGGATGAAGTGAAGATTGATCGCTGTTGTATCATTGACCAACTTGAGTAAGTCAGTCTTGCCTTTTTGCTCGAGATTGTATTCTAATTCGAAGTTAGAATCGAAATGGTCTTCGATCGAACGTTTGGCCTTCCCTGTTACGACAAGGATTTCTCAATCCCAGATTTCAGAGCCTCTTCTACGATAAATTGGATCGTAGGTTTGTCAACGATTGGCAACATTTCCTGGCCAAGGCTTTAGTAGCCGGGAGGAAGCGTGTCCCTCAAACCAGCCGCAGGAATGACTGCTTTTTCTAACTTTAGTCATATAGTTTCCTTTCTAAAAGGTAGGATTGATGTTAGGGTGGTTAACTTATTTCCACTCGTTTTCTTCTTTAAATTCATTGCTCATCATGTGGTGAATGGCTTCGCGGATATCTTTTCCTTCATAGATGACTTGGTAAATAGCTTGTGTAATCGGCATATAGACATCCAATTCTTGCGCCAGCTCATAGGCGACTTTTGTCGTAGAGATCCCTTCAATAATCATGCCCATGTTGGCTTCGATATCTTCCAATTTTCCCCCACGTCCGAGAGCATCCCCAGCTCGCCAGTTACGGGAGTGAACAGAAGTTCCGGTAACGATCAAGTCACCGACCCCAGATAAACCGCTATAAGTCAATGGGCTAGCTCCGAGTTTAACGCCAAGGCGCGTGATTTCAGCGAGACCGCGCGTGATGATGGCTGCTTTGGCATTGTCACCATAACCAAGACCGTGCAGGGCCCCAGCTCCGACAGCGATGATATTCTTCAAGGCTCCAGCAGTTTCCACTCCGATGACATCTGTATTGGTATACAGGCGGAAGTAGTGATTGCTAAAGAGTTCTTGAACATAGCGTGCAGCCTCTAAATCTTTTGAAGCTGCTGTAATGAGGGTGATATCCCGTACGATGGTCTCCTCTGCATGACTCGGTCCAGAGACGACCACTACCTCACTGCGAAGAGAAGCAGGAATTTCTTCTTCAAGGATTTGAGAAATCCGATCGTGTGTACCAGGTTCTAGCCCTTTAGAAGCGTGCATCACTGTTACAGGGTGATCTAGTGTTTCAGCGACTTGTTTTGCGACCAAGCGGGTCACCTTTGTAGGAACTACAAAAAGGATAGCGTCTACTCCGTCCAAGGCAGCTTTCAGATCAGTCGTAGCGGTAATTTGATCGCTAATAACGATGTCTTTGAAATAGCGTTGATTGGTATGAGCGGTATTGATTTCATCGATTTGTTCTTGGATATTTCCCCAGAGACGGACTTCATGGCCGTTATCATTGAGGACTTGTGAAAGGGCTGTTCCCCATGAACCAGGACCCAATACTGCAACGGTTTGTTTTTCCATTGTATCTTCCATTTCTATGTCTATTTTTCAACAAGGCTAGGAATCTAGCGCTTGCGCCTTCGAAACGGCCTAATGTGTGCCTTGAAGGACGATTCTATTTTTCCTCTATTTTAACATAATATAGGTAAAAAAACTTGTATGATCATCAATTGTTTTGTGAGGAAGGTGAGGGTGATAAATAAAAATTTATCACGGTTTTAAAAAAATACATATTAGACACTATCACTAATGGGTGGTAAGATAAGTAGTAGTTAAAATGAAGGAGGAATGAATATGTGTAGAACAATTGTTGGAGTATCCGCTAATCTCTGTCCGGTTGACCCGGAAGGGAAAAACCTTCATTCCTCCGTGTCTAGTCAGTTTGCGGAAGGGATCCGTCAAGCAGGAGGACTTCCAATGGTCATCCCGATGGGAGATCCTTCCTTGGTTAAGGACTATGTTGAAACGATTGACAAGTTGATCCTAAGTGGAGGTCAAAATGTCGATCCTAGTCTCTATGGCGAAGAAAAAACCATCGAAAGCGATGATTACAATATCGAACGCGATCAATTTGAGCTTGCCCTACTGAAGGAAGCGGTTCGCCAAAACAAACCGGTTCTAGGAATCTGCCGTGGGGTTCAGTTGATCAATGTGGCTTTTGGAGGAACACTCAACCAAGAGATCGAAGGACATTGGCAAGGACTTCCGTTTGGGACTTCCCATTCTATCGAGACTAAAAAAGGTAGTGTGGTGGAGCAACTCTTTGGTCAGGCCAGTCGGATCAATTCCGTTCACCGTCAAAGTATCAAGGATCTTGCACCAAATTTCCGTGCGACCGCCTTTGATCCGCGCGATCACACCATCGAAGCGATTGAAGCAGTAGACGGCCATCGGATTATGGGCTTGCAATGGCATCCAGAATATTTGGTCAATGAAGAAAAAGGGAATTTAGAACTCTTCCGTTATTTATTACAGGAATTATAATGCGCACACGAAGTTCTATAACGGAAGGACCTTTTATCAAGTAGAAAATGAATGTATAAAGATTGAGCAACGGCCTTGTTCCTCGTTTTAAGAGGAACAAGGCCGTTGTTGCATTTTTGTAGGCTATCAAAAGATGAGCACTCTCCTCATAGTTTGATAGAAATGATTTACTGCTCATTACAAGATGAGAAAGGACCTAATGAAATACTGTGGTTTATATGTAAAAAAATGGCACACAAGAAATTGGTGGAAAAAAGATCGTTTTTTTGAAAAATTTTGTTTAGAATGTTCGTAAAATTACTATGTAGTGAAAAATAGACCAAAGTGGGAGTTTTTCCTGAAGAAAAATGGGGAAAAATGATATCGTTTTATCTCTCATCTGATTTTCTAGTAATGTAGAAAGATTAAAACAATCGTCGAAAGTTCTTATAAAATATGGGCAAAAAAAGCGAATGTAGAGGAGATGGAAATGCAAATGGAAGGAGGATTAAAAAAATAGTAGGAATAAAAAAATAAAGATCTATGACAGTATAAAATACATGTTTAAAAAAAGTGAACCAATAGTTCTTAAAAAAATTATAATTTTTTTAAAAAACATTCGGTTTTTTTACTTTATATTTTTTTAAACAAATTTTAGAAAAAAATGGTCAAAATGATATAAATTTGACAGAATTTGGCACACACTGAATCATCTCATGGCATTTATGCTAGAATTAATTTGAGGTTTAAATACTTAAATTTCAAAATGAAAAGGAGTTTTATGGACATGAAGGATATATTCAATCGACGCCAAAGGTTTTCCTTCGGAAATATTCTGTTGGCGTTTGTTCCGTATTGTTGGGAACGGCCTTGTTTGCAGCTGGTACTCAGACGGTTTTGGCTGATGAAGTTGAAAATCCTGCTGACTCGTCTTCAGATGTAATTTCTAGTGAAGCGACATCGGACAAAGAGATTGCTCTTTCAAAACCGGTCACAGGGGAATCGTCTGCACCAACTTCGTACAATGTTGCAGCAGTTGTGCAACCTTCTGTAGCTACTGATTCGCAACATGAGGGTGATAAAGAAGCAGGAAGGAAGCTACAGCTGAGCTAACTGAAACTGTATCTCGTGAAGCTACAGGTACAAGTGGTTTTCGTAATAGTGGTGAAGTAACTTCACGTGTGGTTTCAAACTGGAATGGTTTTGTTTCTGCATTGAATGATAATTTATTCAGAATATCACCATTTCAGGAAACGTCGTAGCGACTGGAGACAATGGTAATACTGATAATGGTCGTGTGAATTCGGTTGACCGTACAGTTGCGATCAACTCACAAGGCCGTAATGTAGTTATCCAAGGTCGAAATGATCAAGCAAGCTTGGATCTATTATCAAATAGCTTGAAGTTTACAGGTTCAAGTGCATGGAATTTGGTCTTCAAGAATCTTCAACTTGCTACGGGTAACTCAAAAGGTGCTGTTGATCTTTCTTCAACAACAGGTGCCAATACCGTTACATTTGAAAATATAAAAAGTCAAGGTTCTTCCCTTTATGGTGGTGGCGGGAATACCGACGTCATTGTAAAAGGGGAAACAAGTTCGACTGTTAGTGATAGCTACCGTTCTGCAAACGGTCAGACTCAGTATGTGCAACGGAATGTTGGATCTGCTGGGCACTCAGTATTGCGACGTGAAGCAAATATTCACGATGCTAAATCTGTCACAGTTGCTGACGGAGCGAGTTTGACCTTGAATCGTTCTTCACAAGGGGACGGTATCAACCTTGCAGGTGGTTCAACTGTTCGTGTGAATGATGGAGCAAGCCTCACTATTAACATGAATACGAACAATGGAACGGAAAGTGCTCGTTACCATAATGCTGGTATCTTCATGGAACATGGAGGAACGGTCGTAACTGGTAAAGATTCGAAACTTACTCTAAATACAAGCATTGGTCAGGCTATCTCACTTGGAATGGGACGTCCAGCAGATGGTTTAACCCACCTAGACCGTTGGGGAGGCTACGGAACAGGAAATGCCTTCCGTCGAAATGGAAAGAGTAGCCTTACCATTGGAGAACATGCAAGCTTCAATTTCACTGGTCGTGATGGATTGGTTTTTGGAAATAACGCAACCTTCACAACTGGAGAGAACTCACGCGTTCGTTTTGAAAACAAGGGGCGTGGAACAGCTATTGATTTTGGAGACAATTCACGTGTTGTATTTGGTAAGAAATCAACGAATACCTTCCACTCTGTAGGAAAAGGTCCTAAGAGTGGTGGAGGACCTTCAGGAAGTTACAATGCCTACAACTATATTGGTTTGAATGAAAATGGCTCTATTTTAGTAGATGATTATGCAACTTTCCGTGTTCAAATGGATAATCGTGGAGCCAATCCTTGGGATGATGTCATCAACTTGGATTCAAAACATGGTTGGAAAGATCAGCCGTTATTCCAAGCGAATAAAGGTTCAATTGTTGACGTTCGCGACGATAATACGGACTATTATGCAGAGCTCATTTCGGTGCCACTTGGTGCAAGTACGAATGTAGTCTTCCAATTCAATAATCCACTCTATGTTTCCTTATGCGTTACACAAATTCTGAAGGACGCTCGGCTGGAGAGATTACAGGTAAGCTTCCATTTGGAATTGCCCAAGGAAACAATCCAGAACAAATTGGTCATGGTAATATTCTTTACATTTCTAATGGTTCAAGAGAATCTGGTAACCATATTGAATTTAATGGACCAACTGGTACTCGTGTAAACCGTGGTGCTGGTACTTATACAGTATACTCACTGAACCGTGATGGTCGAGATGTTGTGAGCAAAAACAGAATGAGTTCTGTTTGGACAGATATCCAAGGTGGGGCAATGAGTATTGCCGGCTTTAAACCTGGTGGAAAACCAGAAATCAATCCTAGCTCATCCACCTCTGTTCAAACAGGTTCTTCTTCAGGTGGGGTTCTTGCAACGGATAAGACATATGGAATTGATCCAGTCACAGCAAACCGCCAAAATATCTGGGTATCAAATGGAACAAGTATTAATCCACATGCAACCCATACAAATACGATTCGTTACGTTTACGAAGATGGTTCGCCTGTTTTAGATGCAAATGGAAAACCAAAAGTTGTTGTTCAAACATCGGATTGGAAACGTCTATTAGAAGTTGCAATTGATCAAGATCAATTCAAGAAGGTGCTGAAGAGTTCCAGCGTAGCGAATGGAGATGAATTCTTAGCTGCCTATGGTAAGACAGAATATATCGTCCGTGATATTGATGGGGATGGCATTGGAGACACTGGCTGGCAACTTGCGGGTACTACAAATAGTAAAGCAACCTATGATACTGTTGTCTCGCCTGAAGTTGAAGGCTATAAAGCTGAAATTCTATCTACGAACGTACCAGGTTTGGCAGTAGGAACGAAAGCTAGCCGTGTAACGGTGACATTTAATCCTGCAAATATTAAAGATGATGTTGTTGTGACTCAAGGTGGTCGTCGCACAGTATCAGAAACATATTGGCGGAACATTGTAGACAATGTCCAATTGACGAATTATGAGACAGTTGTCGTTTATAAGCAAGATAAGCAAAAAGCAAGTGTTAAATATGTTAACGTCACTTCAAATATCGAACTTGCAAAAGATGAGATGGAAGGCCGTGGTGGAGCTCTGATTGAGTACAGTACAGCTGATAGAATTTCTGCTTATAAGAAAGCAGGTTATCGACTTCTTGAAGATGGCTTTACGAATGCTGCGGACAAGCATTATGATACAAATGTGTCTGTTGACCAAGAATTTGTCGTTACTCTTGAAGAACGGATTGAACCGGTAACACCACAAGATCCGAAACCAGTTCCAGGTATTCCAGTAACTCCAGAGGATCCAGCTAGTTGGCCAAAAGAAGTCAAGGATATGAAGGAGCTGGAACGTACAGCAACGCAAACAATCCGCTTCAGAGAAGAAGAGAGTGGAAAAGAAGTCTTTAAGACGATTATTCGCAAGGTGACATTCGAAAGAACAGCTTATGTCAACTTAGTGACAGGACATATCGATTACTCTAATTGGCGTATTGGTAAAGTTGTGAATGAGGAGGGCCGGTTCAACCTGTTGGGAACTCTTCGTCTGAAGTATCTCGCCCTCATGCGGTTGCACCCTAAACCAAGTGTAAGAAGTTTGAAAGCTAATGCTCATTCTGTAGCACCTTCAAGCGCACCTATCGCTTCAAAAACTAGAAGTTTCAGAGGTTGTAGCAACTCCAGCGCCTGAAAAAGCAAGTGTTAGTCCGAAGGTTGTTTCACCGGCTCCGACTAAAGTTGTGAAGCCAACAGAGACAAAAAGCTGTTGAGAGTGCAGCACCACTTGTACCAAGTGAATCACCAGCTGTTAAAAAACGGACAGTGGTTGGTCCGTCTCGTAAGGCACCTGTTACTGCGAATAAGCATGTTTATGTTGCGAAACCAGTGTTGACACGTGGCAGAAGCTCGCGTCGTCCACCAAAAGTTTAGGAAACATCCAGGAGGATTGGTTGTGCAGTTTTAAAAAACTAGCACAGCCAATACTCAATTTGAAAAAAGGAGAAAAAAATGAATTTTGATAGGAAACAACGATTTTTCAATTCGGAAAATACTCTATAGGTGTTGCTTCTGTTTTGATTGGACTCAGTTTTAGCAGGGACAACTATTGCTTCAGCAGATACAGAAGTGAAAATTGATGATGCCTCAAAAGCGCCTGTGACTTCGACTCAAGAAGCACCAAAGGTGTCGGCAGTTTCTGCTCAAGAAGCATCTACGCAAGAAGCACCTACTTATTCTGCTAATGCGGCTTTGGTATCTACTGAAAAAGCGGAAGCACCAAAGGTAGAAGCAAAAACAGAAACACCTGCTAAAGAACAAGCTTCTCAGGCAGAAGTGAAAGAAAATGCCAAGGATAGCAAGAACGAAGCGAAAACGGAAGAAACAGTATCAGAAGTAAAAAGCACCTGAAACTGAAGTGAAATCTGAAGAATCAGAAGTGAAGGAAGCGGAGAAAAAAGCAGATTCTACCGATAAAAAATCTGAAGATAAACCAGTTGATCTTAAGAAAGAGCAATTGGATGTAGATAAAAAAGTTCCTGGTCTTGATCTTAAGAATGCTACAGAAAAATCCTGATGGCGGTTTTTAATATTGCATTTTCAAAAGAAGCTCAAGAACAATATCGTGCTTCATTGGAAGCGTATATTGCAAGACGTCGTAACTACAATAGACGTAGTAGCTTCCGTGAAGCGGGGGCTGGAACGTCAGAAAATCCAGATTATGAGTTTAAGAAGGTCATGACACCAATCCTTCCTGGATTTTATGCAGATAAAGCCAGTATTGAGGCCCTAGTAGTCGATCCAGATCATTTGGAAGATTTCAACTCGCAGTATGGTACAAGAAACTAGGATCAGTTGTATTGGTTGATGAGCAAGGAAACTATATCACCCCGACGGGAGAAATTGCTACAAACCAGGCTGATGCAGCACACAAACAATATGAGAATGACCCATCAGATCCAACTCGTGCTTGGTTTACAAAAGTTCCTACTGCCCCAACTGGCTGGGAAGTGAAACCAGGTCAAAATGTGTATGGTTATGATGCGGCACGTCAAACGGTGAATCCAAACCAAAAAGATGACTTAGATGCGATCGGTAGAGATACAAAAATTGTCATTGTAAAACAAGCTCAAAAAGCGATCATCAAATATGTGAACGAAAATGGCAATGTAGAATTGAGCCGTGATGAAGTAGTCGGTAAATCCGGTGAAGCGATTGATTATAGCACAAATGAAAAAGTGAGCTCCTATCGTCGTCGTGGTTTTCGAATTAGTAAGCGATGGTTTCTATGATGCAGCTAATAAGAACTTCGACTTCGATGCATCAGTGGATCAAGAATTTACTGTCGTTCTTCGTGAACGTATCGAACCAATCGATCCAGACAAACCAACTCCAACTCCAGATCAGCCGGTCGATCCAAAAGATCCAGATACACCAAAATGGCCAGATCCAGTCAAAGACGTTGTTAACAAAGATGATGTCACTCGTACTGTGAAATATGTCTACGAAGATGGCTCAAAAGCGAAAGAAGATGTGTCAGAAACACTTCGCTTCAAACGCTTCGCTTATGTCAACTTGGTAACAGGCCACATTGATTACCGTCCTTGGACAACAACAGATGACACCTTCGATGCTGTTACATCACCAGTGATTAAAGGTTACACAGCAGATAAATTGGTTGTGCCAGCTGTGTCAGGTGTGAAGGCTGGAGATGCGGATCGTGTTGAAATCGTAACCTATGTCAAAGATGCACAAAAAGCAATCATCAAGTATGTTAATGAAAAAGGCAATGTTGAGTTGAGTCGTGATGCAGTTGCTGGTAAATCCGGTGAAGCAATTGACTACAGCACAGCAGCTAAGATTTCATCATACAAACGTCAAGGTTACGAATTGGTGAATGATGGTTTCACAAATTCTGTCAATAAGAACTTTGACTTTGATGCATCAGTGGATCAAGAATTTGTCGTAACGCTTCGTGAACGTATCGAACCAATCGATCCAGATAAACCAACCCCAACCCCAGACAAACCAGTTGATCCAAATGATCCAGATACACCAAAATGGCCAGATCCAGTCAAGGATATTGTCAATAAAGAAACTGTAACTCGGACAATCCATTATGTTTATGAAGATGGTTCAAAAGCGAAGGACGATGTTACTGAAACACTTTACTTTAAACGTTTCGCTTATGTTAACTTGGTAACAGGTCATGTAGAATATCGTCAATGGACTTCAAATGATCGAACATTTGACTCTGTACTTACACCAACTATCAAAGGATATACGGCTGATAAAAATATGATCCCTGCCGTAACAGGGGTTGAACCTACAGCGCCTGATATTGAAGAAACTGTAACCTACGTTAAAGATGCACAAAAAGCGATCATCAAGTATGTCAATGAAAAAGGCAATGTTGAGTTGAGTCGTGATGAAGTTCTTGGTAAATCAGGTGATGCTATCAACTACAGCACAGCAACTAAGATTTCATCATACAAACGTCAAGGTTACGAATTGGTAAGTGATGGCTTCACAAGTGCTTCAAATAAGAACTTTGACTTTGATACAGCATTTGACCAAGAATTCACCGTGGTTCTTCGTGAACGTATCGAACCAATCGATCCAGACAAACCAACTCCAACCCCAGACAAACCAGTTGATCCAAACGATCCAGATACACCAAAATGGCCAGATCCAGTCAAAGACATTGTTAACAAAGATGATGTCACTCGTACTGTGAAATATGTCTACGAAGATGGCTCAAAAGCGAAAGAAGATGTGTCAGAAACACTTCACTTCAAACGCTTCGCTTATGTCAACTTGGTAACAGGTCACATTGATTACCGTCCTTGGACAACAACAGATGACACCTTTGATGCCGTTACATCACCAGTGATTAAAGGTTACACCGCAGATAAATTGGTTGTGCCAGCTGTTTCAGGTGTACAAGCCGGAGCTGCGGATACTGTAGAAGTTGTAACCTATGTCAAAGATGCACAAAAAGCGATCATCAAGTATGTCAATGAAAAAGGTAATGTTGAGTTGAGTCGTGATGCAGTTGCTGGTAAATCCGGTGAAGCAATTGACTACAGCACAGCAGCTAAGATTTCATCATACAAACGTCAAGGTTATGAATTGGTAAGCGATGGCTTCACAAGTGCTTCAAGCAAGAACTTCGACTTCGATGCATCAGTGGATCAAGAATTTACCGTCGTTCTTCGTGAACGTATCGAACCAATCGATCCAGACAAACCAACTCCAACCCCAGACAAACCAGTTGATCCAAACGATCCAGATACACCAAAATGGCCAGATCCAGTCAAAGACATTGTTAACAAAGATGATGTCACTCGTACTGTGAAATATGTCTACGAAGACGGCTCAAAAGCGAAAGAAGATGTGTCAGAAACACTTCACTTCAAACGCTTCGCTTATGTCAACTTGGTAACAGGCCACATTGATTACCGTCCTTGGACAACAACAGATGATACTTTCGATGCCGTCACATCACCAGTGATTAAGGGTTACACAGCAGATAAATTGGTTGTACCAGCTGTGTCAGGTGTACAAGCCGGAGCTGCAGATACTGTAGAAGTTGTAACCTACGTTAAAGATGCACAAAAAGCGATCATCAAGTATGTCAATGAAAAAGGCAATGTAGAGGTGGCTCGCGATACTGTTAATGGTAAATCAGGTGAAGCGATTGCTTACACCACTACTAATAAGATTAACGAACTCCATCGTAAAGGTTACGAATTGGTAAGTGATGGTTTCACAAGTGCTTCAAACAAGAACTTCGACTTTGATGCATCAGTGGATCAAGAATTCACGGTAGTTGTACGTGAACGTGTGGTACCAGTGGGGCCAGAGGATCCAAATCCAACTCCTGATACCCCATACGATCCAACAGATCCAAACACACCAAATTGGCCGAAGAACGTTGATAAGATCTTAAATCGTCGTGCCACTGCGACACGTACTGTAAGTTACTTTACTAAAGAAGAAGGCATTATTGTACCGAAACCGGTCCGTGAACGAGTGGTCTTCGAGCGGATTGTCCTTGTCAATTTGGTAACTGGAGAAATGACACCTCAGGCATGGAAGTTTGTTAGTGCGACTCCAATTTCAGATAATGAGCCAAATACTCCACGAACTCGCTCACGTCGTTCCTTGGCAGACGCTCCTGTATCTCATACAGAAGTAGCAAGTTTGGCAAGAGCTACAGCGCGAACTCGCTCACGTCGCTCCTTGGCAGACGCTTCTGTATCTCATACAGAAGTAGCAAGTTTGGAAAGTGTAGCACCGCGGACACGTTCACGTCGTGCCTTAGCAGATGCCCCAGAGGTGCCTTCAAGTGGTAGCTATACATTTATTAAAGTTCCTACGCCTGTAACTCCAGGAGCCTACACAAAGGTGAAAGAGGTTGATGCGATTCTGTATATACCGGAGGATGGTTATGGTTCCGTAGAAGTTGATAAGAATTTTGCTAAAAAAATTCAATTATTCAAGCTTGGTAATATTCAGTTGGTAGACCAAAATGGAAATGTCTTGGCGGAAACAATCTATAAGAACAACGAAACAGATGCAACAAAGGCAGCTCCTACAGCGCTTCCTGCAATTCCAGCTGGTTACAAGATCAAAGAAGGCCAAACAGTCTATGGGTACGATGCAACTGCAGGAACTGTAGATCCAAATAATCCAACAGATCCAGATGCGATTGGTCGCAACACCACCATTCTTTTGGAACTTCAAGCTGTCCCTCGTCAAGAGACCAAAGTAGTTAATGAAACTATTCACTATAAAGATGCTATTACGGGAGAAACTCTGGCTCCAGATCATACGGACCAAGTAACTTTCCGTCGTGTGGTGATGGTTAATCCAGCAACCAATGAAGTCCTTAGTGCTACTTCTTGGGTTGCAGATAATGGAGACACAACTTTTGATGCAGTGACATCTCCTGTTATTGAAGGTTATGAAGCAAGTCCACTGGTGGTGGATGCCATCACTGGTTTAACAGCTGAAAGCAAAGATTTTGTGACAACTGTCTTGTATAGAAAGAAAGCTGTCCCAACTCCTCAACCAGATCCAGTGAAACCAGATCCGGTTAAACCAGATCCAGTTAAACCAGATCCAGTTAAACCAGATCCAGTTAAACCAGAACCAGTGAAGCCAAATCCGGTTAAACCAGAACCAGTGAAGCCAGAACCAACAAAACCAGCAACACCTGATGCTCCAAAAGCACCAGCTTTACCAGAAACAGGTATGACTGATGCAAGCTCAGCGACTCTGCTAGGTGCTGCACTTGGTTTAGTAGGTTTAGCAGGTCTTGCAAAACGTAAAAGAGATGAAAATGAATAATTGATTGCCCAACCAAATTTCGGTTGAAGGGTATTATGCAATTATTAAGGAGAGAGTGGGACAGAAATCGGTAATTCGTTAGAATTCGATTTCGTCGTCCCACCTCCGCACAGTTGAGTAGGGCTGTAAAAGCTGATGAAATCGGCGTAGTAGAGCCCACTCAACCACTGCGTCTTGCTCGACAATCCCAAAATAATTGAGAGGCTAGGACTTTTGTCCCAGCCTCTCTTTTTAAATAACAAGCATAAAATCGCATGATAAGCAGGGTTCTGTCTCAGGAGCACACCCATTGTCTACAGGCAGAGAATACAGAGATGACCCCCAAAATTGGAATTAAACTTTTTCCGACTGTCTTGCGAATAATATAAGTGAGACTACAGTATTTTTTGCTTACAGATGTAGTATAATAGGATGCGAGATATTTTAAATTTTCTAGTGGAAAGAAAGGAAATGAAGATGACAAAAATTCGTGGATTTGAACTTGTATCAAGCTATACTAATCTGGATTTGCTGCCAAAGCGGGAGACAGCGCATGCGGCCGGCTATGACTTAAAAGTGGCAGAACGCACGGTGATTGCTCCTGGGGAAATCGTCCTCGTCCCAACTGGGGTCAAGGCCTATATGCAAGCGGGCGAGGTGCTCTATCTCTATGATCGTTCCTCTAACCCTCGTAAAAAAGGTCTGGTCTTGATTAACTCTGTGGGTGTCATTGATGGAGACTACTACGGCAATCCAGGGAATGAAGGCCATATCTTTGCTCAGATGAAAAATATTACGGACCAAGAAGTCGTCCTTGAAGTTGGGAAACGTGTAGTTCAGGCTGTCTTTGCTCCTTTCTTGATTGCAGATGGAGATGAAGCAGATGGCGTGCGAACTGGTGGATTTGGGTCAACAGGGCACTAAGATGAAGATTATCTTTGTCCGTCATGGGGAGCCAGATTACCGTGAGTTAGAGGAGCGTTCCTATACTGGATTCGGGATAGATTTGGCTCCCTTATCTGAGAAGGGAAGGAAACAGGCTCAGGACCTTTGCAAAAACTCCTTGTTCCAATCAGCTGATCTGCTAGTAGCTTCAGCAGTAACTCGAGCTTTAGAAACAGCTTCTTATCTGGCTTGTGCTACGGGCCTACCTTTGAAAGTAGAACCCTTATTGCACGAATGGCAGGTATACGAAAGTGGTATAGAGAATTTTGAAACAGCTCGGACTCTGTTTCTAGAAAATAATGGGAAGCTCCTTCCGGATAGCCCGATACAATATGAAACCGCTGAGGATATGAGAGTTCGCTTTATTGAATCGTTGGCCAAGTACCGAGACTATCAGAAGCTTGTAGTGGTCACCCATCGCATGCTCATGCGTCAATTTGTACCGAATGAAACCATTGATTTGCCAAGTGATTGAGTGTGAGATAGAGATTTAGAAAGAGGTTTATCATCGCTAAGAAAAAAACGACATTTATTTGTCAAAATTGTGCCTATAATTCACCCAAATACCTAGGGCGCTGTCCTAACTGTGGTTCTTGGTCTTCCTTTGTCGAGGAAGTCGAAGTTGCAGAAGTTAAGAATGCCCGGGTGTCCTTGACAGGTGAAAAGACCAAACCCATGAAACTGGCGGATGTGACCTCTATCAATGTCCATCGGACCAAGACCGAGATGGAGGAATTCAACCGTGTACTCGGTGGAGGAGTGGTCCCAGGGAGTCTCGTTCTCATCGGGGGAGATCCAGGGATTGGGAAATCGACCCTGCTTCTCCAAGTGTCGACCCAGTTGTCTCAAGTAGGAACGGTTCTCTATGTCAGTGGAGAGGAGTCGGCCCAGCAGATCAAACTCCGGGCAGAGCGATTGGGGGATATCGACAGCGAGTTTTACCTCTATGCCGAGACCAATATGCAGAGCGTGCGAGCAGAAGTAGAGCGCATCCAACCCAACTTCCTCATCATCGACTCGATCCAGACCATCATGTCTCCTGAGATTTCAGGGGTACAGGGATCAGTTTCTCAGGTACGCGAGGTGACGGCTGAGCTCATGCAGCTGGCCAAGACCAATAACATCGCCATCTTTATCGTCGGTCATGTGACCAAGGAAGGAACCTTGGCAGGGCCTCGGATGCTGGAGCATATGGTGGATACGGTGCTCTACTTTGAAGGCGAACGCCACCACACCTTCCGAATCCTGAGAGCCGTCAAAAACCGCTTTGGCTCGACCAATGAGATTGGGATCTTCGAGATGCAATCAGGTGGCCTGGTCGAGGTCCTCAATCCTAGTCAGGTCTTTCTAGAAGAGCGTTTAGATGGCGCGACTGGATCCTCTATCGTAGTTACTATGGAGGGAACACGTCCGATTCTAGCCGAAGTGCAGGCCTTGGTGACGCCAACCATGTTTGGAAATGCCAAGCGGACGACAACTGGGCTTGATTTCAATCGGGCCAGTCTCATCATGGCGGTGTTAGAAAAACGCGCAGGCCTCTTGCTCCAAAATCAGGATGCCTATCTTAAGTCTGCAGGTGGCGTCAAATTGGATGAGCCAGCTATCGACCTAGCCGTGGCCGTAGCCATTGCCTCCAGCTACAAGGACAAGCCAACCAACCCGCAAGAGTGTTTCGTTGGAGAGTTGGGCTTGACTGGAGAAGTCCGCCGGGTCAACCGGATCGAGCAACGGATCAATGAAGCTGCTAAACTTGGTTTTACCAAGATTTATGTTCCGAAAAATTCTCTGACGGGGATTACCCCGCCAGCTGGGATTCAGGTAATTGGGGTGACGACCATTGGTGAAGTCTTGAAGAAGGTTTTTGGCTAGGGCAGATTAGAATCAGCTGACAAGCTAACGGAAAGATGGTAAGATAGGGTATAAATAATTTGGAATTCAAAATATTTTGTTTTCCAGAAAGGAAGTGGCCATGTCCTACTTTGAGAATTTTTTAAAAGCTAATCAAGCTTATGTTGAACTACACGGAGATCTTCATCTTCCTATCAAGCCGAAAACGCAAGTGGCGATTGTGACTTGTATGGATTCTCGTCTTCACGTTGCCCCAGCGCTTGGTCTCGCTCTTGGAGATGCCCATATTTTACGGAATGCTGGTGGACGCGTAACGGAGGATATGATCCGGTCCCTGGTCATCTCTCAGCAACAGATGGGAACCCGAGAAATCGTAGTCTTACACCACACAGATTGTGGCGCTCAAACCTTTGAAAATGAAGCCTTTCGACAGCATTTAAAGAAGGAACTTGGTGTTGATGTTGGGGATCAAGATTTCCTACCTTTTCAAGATGTTGAAGAGAGTGTTCGTGAAGATATGTTGCTCCTCAAAAGGTCTCCACTGATTCCAAATGACGTAGTGATTTCAGGGGCAGTTTATGATGTGGATACTGGATGGATTCAACAGGTACATTTGTAAAAAGTCTACAAGCTATTCCATCCCCCGTCAGGACAGTGTTGCTTTCTAGATTGAGAAATTGCACGATTGGGGAAAAAATATGATATTTATGCTTTAAGTTTTCAGAAATACTAGCTAATTTGTGCAAAAGACGAAGGTTTTGGAATCTTTTGGTTTATTAGTTTGACAGCTTTTTTACCTTTTTGATACTATGATTTATGTATGGTTTTGCCATGAAATGAATAAGGAGAATGATATAAGTGAAAGATATATTTAATAGACGACAGCGCTTTTTCTTTTGCGCAAGTATAGTGTGGGTGTCTGTTCAGTTTTTACTAGGGACTGCACTTTTTTTGTTGCGGGTGCTCCATCTGCATCTGCTGAGGAAGTAACAGCGACGCCTGAATCTTCTACAGAAACAGCAGCAACAGAAACAGCATCATCGACAGAAGTAGCGACTGAAACAACAACTACTGAGAGCTCAAGCTATGAAGCTCCTGCAGCGCTAGTAGCAACCTCTGAGCCAGTTACGACGGCTTCCAGTGAAAAGGCTGAGGCAACTACCGAAACATCCAAAGCTTCTGAAGAAGAAAAGAAGACAGAAGAAGCGTCAAAAGAAGAAAAGAAAACTGAGGATAAAAAATCTGAAGATAAGAAGTCTGAAGATAAGAAATCTGAGGGTAAGAAATCTGAGAATAAGAAGTCTTCAACAGAGGCGAAGGCTGAAAAAAAGCGACTACCTCTGCAACTTCGGAAGCAAATACTGAAGCAACCTCTTCCTCTGAAGCGGCTGAGACAGAAACAACTTCTCTTGCAGCCAATCCAGCCGTGCAACCCTTAAATGCATCAGCGAACAAACCAGTTGCGGATTCTACAGCGACTACCTCTGCGACAACCCTTTCAGCTGCTTCAACAGAAACAGCGACGGCAGGGGCTTTGGAAACAAGTCGTAGCCGTCGTCGTAACCGTCGTGCTATTACTGATGAAGCTGTAACTGGCGACCACAACTCTAACCCAATCTCTGTAACTACTTACTTAAAAGATGGGGAAAAAGTAACTCCAGAAATCAAAGATGCTAACGGTGCAACAGTTAGTTCTCAACCTGTACCATCTGGTTACTCTGCTAAAGAGGGAGATTGGTATACATACGCTATTTGGGATTTAACTGAATTTAACAATCGTTATGGTACAAAATACTATGCACGTGCGTATAAGAGATTTGATGAATCAACAGATACAACTGTTGAATTAATCGATAAAACAACTGGTAATGTAGTAGAAACAAGAACGGTTACTTCATCTAGTGGTGTTCAAAAATTCACTACTACTACTACATCTGCATCTAATAGTGAATTAACTTTCCAAGTTGATTATAAAGCAGGTACTGGTGAAAAAGGTAAAGCAGCTCAACCATTTATTCAAAATGGTTATGAAGTTGGAAAGAGCATCACAGATTTAGTAGCTGCTGGACACCAACTTACACCAGCTGAGCAAGCACTTTTTACTGCTGTTTATAATGCTCGTACTACAACAGATATTCTAAATGTTGTTGAACCAGCATATAATGGTCGTACAATTACTGACTCAAACAGCAAAATCCCAGAAACAATTAACAAAACAACTTACTATAAAGTAGTTGATAAAAATAACCCAACATTTAATGCCAATAAAACAGATAAAACTGTTCAAGATTATAAAGAAAACGGCAATGAAGTAGATTTAGCTAAATATACAACTAAAGCTATGGAAGGGCAAAGTTTCACAGCATCTGGTGAGCGTCAATTTGATGGTTATAAACTTTACCAAACAGCTGACGCAAATGACAAATCTGGTTATGTCAGCCGTCCTTACAAAGTTGGTACTCAATTCATGGATGCTGACCGTTATGGTATTAAACGTATTAAAGAAGTAGTTGGAGAAGACGGGTCAGTCGTTATTCGTGTTTACTTACTAGATCCAAAACAACAAAGCAAACGTTCTGACGGCTCTCTAAGTACAGATGGCTACATGTTGATTGCTGAAACTAAACCAATTAAACCAGGTGAAGCTAATACGCAAGAACTAGTTGTTAAGAAATCACCTCTTTATACGATTGCACATACTGTAACAGATCCAAAAACAGGAGCACAAACTCAATATCCAAATGGTAAAGAAGTTCCATTTGACTTCCAAAAGGCTGCTAACTATACTCCGTATAAAACTGTCTTCGTACCATTCTTGGGTGATGGAATTGGACACGGTTCAGCTAACTCACAGCTTGAACGTGGAGTAGGAGGTATCGGTACCAACGTTGACTTGCTCAACACCTTGACACCATACAAACAACCTATTTACTACTACGTCAAACAAGAACCAGTTGAAGTTACTCCAGAAGTTGAAAGAATTGGATGGACGTGTACTAGCAAACGGTGAGTTTACATTCAAACTTAAAGAAGTACAACCAAACAAATCAATCCAAGCTTATGAAGAAACTGTAACGAACAAAGCTGACGGTAAAGCTACATTCAGCAAATTAACATTTAACAAAGTTGGTACTTACACTTACACAATCACTGAAACACCAGGTTCAGATGCAAATGTTGATTACGATGAAATGACAGTTACTATGACTGTTAATGTAACTGAAAATGCTCAAGGTGAATTACAAGCTACAGTTAAATACAGTGCTGAAGGTGGATTCAAATCAAGTGCTGATGATAAAATCTTCAACAACTACGTTGTAGCACCTGTTAAAACTAAATTCGACTTCACTAAGAAATTAGCTGGACGTGAACTTAAAGACGGAGAATTCAAATTCGTTCTTAAGATGCAAACGGACAAGAAGTTGAAACGGTTGCCAACAAAGCTGATGGTACGGTAACCTTCACAGAATTGTCATTCGACAACTCTAAAGTTGGTACTCACACTTATACAGTAGAAGAAGTAATCCCTGCAGCGAAAGAAGCTGGAATGGTATATGATACTATGAAAGCTACAATTACTGTAGAAGTTGCTAAGAACGGTCATGCTCTTACAACTGTAACCAACGTATCATCAATAGGTGGGGTAGATGCGAATGGTAACGCTACTGATGGAACAGCGGATAAAGAGTTCAACAACAAGATTACTCCTCCAGAGACTCCTGAGTTCCAACCAGAAATTCGTTCTTAACAAAGAAAAATTTGACATCACTGGTACAAAACTCGTTGACGACGATGATGAGTTGACAGATGAGTATGCAGATACAAATGCAAACCCATATGCTGATAAAGATACCAACAACGAAGCAGAAAACATCAATACCAAGACTGTTGAACGCGGTGATAAATTAGTTTACCAAGTATGGTTGGATACTAAGAACTTCACTGAAAGAAACAACATCCAATCTGTTGGGATCTCTGATACTTATGATGCAGATAAATTAACTGTTAACGCAGCTGATATTAAAGCATATGATAGCGTTACAGGAGAAGATGTAACATCTAAATTCGACATTAAAGTTGAAAATGGTGTAATTACAGCTACATCTAAAGCTTCAATGAACAAATCTTTAGGTGATGCTGATAACACTCAAGTTATCGACACAACTAAATTTGCATTTGGTCGCTACTACAAATTCGATATCCCAGCAACTGTTAAAGATTCAGTAGCAGGTGGAGTAGACATAGAAAACAAAGCCAACCAAATCGTTCACGTTTACAACCCAGTAAGCAAATCTGTAGAAACTCCAGAAAAACCAACTCAAAAACGTGTTAACAGTGTACCAATCACTGTAGAATTCAATTTCACTAAACGTTTGGAAGGTCGTGAACTTAAGCTGGCGAATTTACATTCGAGTTGAAAGACAGCGACAATGTTGTGATTGCAACTGCAACAAACGATGCGGCTGGTAAGATCTCATTTGCTCCAGTGTCTTACACAAATAAAGCTGGCGAAACTGTCACTGCCCTTAAATACAAGAAGGGTCAAGAAGGTACATACACTTACTCTGTAACAGAGGTGAAAGGTACAGACGCAACTGTCACTTACGATACTATGAAGGCAGAAGTAACTGTAACAGTATCTCACGACGGTACAGCGAAAGCATTGATTGCTAACGTAACTGAACCAGCTGACAAAGAGTTCAACAATACAGTAACCCCTCCAACAGAACCTAAGTTCCAACCAGAGAAATACGTTGTTTCTGAAGAGAAATTCGATATCACTGGTGATAAGCTCGTTGATGACGATAAAGAGTTGGCAGACAAGTACGCAGATACAAATGCGAACCCATATGCGGACGATGCATCAAACAACGAAGCAGAAAACTTGAACACCAAGACTGTTGAACGTGGTTCTAAATTGGTTTACCAAGTATGGTTGGATACAACTAAATTTGATGCAGCTAACAAGGACAACATCCAAACAGTTGGTATCTCAGATAACTATGATGAAGCTAAATTAAATCTTAATGCGGCTGACATTAAAGCTTACGACTCTGTAACAGGCGCAGAAGTAACTGATAAATTCGATATCACTGTCAACAACGGTGTGATCACTGCTAACTTGAAAGCTGGCTTCACGAAGTCACTTGGCGATGCAGAAAACACACAAGTCATCGACACAACTAAGTTCGAATTCGGACGTTACTATAAATTTGATATCCCAACAACAGTGAAAGACGATGTTGTAGCTGGTGCAGATATCGAAAATACTGCGGCTCAAGTTGTAAACTATTACAACCCAACTACTAAGAAAGTTGAAAAACCTGAAAAACCAACTGAAAAACGTGTCAACAATGTTCCAATCTCAGTAGAATTTAACTTCACTAAGAAATTGGAAGGTCGTGCTCTTAAAGCTAACGAATTCACATTCGAGTTGAAAGATAGCGACAATGTTGTGATTGCGACTGCAACCAACGACGCAAACGGTAACTTTAAGTTCACTCCAGTTGATTACACAAACAAAGCTGGTAAAACTGTCACTGCCCTTAAATACCAGAAGGGTCAAGAAGGTACGTACACTTACACTGTAACAGAGGTTAAGGGTACAGATTCAACTGTCACTTACGATACAATGGCTGCAGTGGTAACTGTTAAAGTAAGTCATGATGGTACTGCCAAAGCCTTGATCACAAACGTGACAGAACCTGCTGATAAAGAGTTCAACAACCGTGTCACTCCACCAACAGAACCTAAGTTCCAACCAGAGAAATACGTTGTTTCTAAAGCGAAATTCGATATCACAGGTACGAAGCTCGTTGATGACGATTCTGAATTGACAGATAAATATGGTGAAACAAATACAAACCCATATGTCGATACAACTGCCAACAACGAAGATGAAAACTTGAATACGAAACCAGTTGAACGTGGTCAAAAACTTTACTACCAAGTATGGTTGGATACAACTAAATTTGACGCAAACAACAAAGACAATATCCAAACAGTAGGAATCACAGATAACTACGACAAGGATAAATTGACTGTTAATGCTTCAGATATCAAGGTTTATGATTCAGTTACTGGTGCGGATGTTACGACGAAATTTGATATCTCTGATAACAATGGTGTTCTGACAGCGAACCTTAAGGATGGCTTCACTAAGTCACTTGGAGACGCTGAAAAATACTCAAATCATTGATACGACTAAGTTTGAATTTGGACGCTACTATAAATTTGATATCCCAGCAACAGTGAAAGACGATGTCGTAGCTGGTGCAGATATCGAAAAACAAGGCAGCACAAGTTGTTAACTACTACAACCCAGTAAGCAAGACTGTTGAAAAACCAAACAAACCAACTGAAAAAAACGTGTCAACAGTGTTCCAATCTCAGTAGAATTCAACTTCACTAAGAAATTGGAAGGCCGTGATCTGAAAGCTGGCGAATTCACATTCGAGTTGAAAGACAGCGACAATGTTGTGATTGCAACTGCAACCAACGATGCAGCTGGTAAGATCAAGTTTGCTCCCAGTAGATTACATAAATAAAGCTGGTGAAACGGTTACTGCCCTTAAATACAAGAAGGGTCAAGAAGGTACTTACAAGTACACTGTAACAGAGGTTAAGGGTACAGACGCAACTGTCGATTACGACACAATGGCTGCTGTTGTAACTGTTACTGTTTCTCATGATGGTACAGCCAAAGCCTTAATCACAAACGTGACAGAACCAGCTGATAAAGAATTCAATAACACAGTTCGTCCTCCAGAAGAACCTAAGTTTCAACCAGAGAAATATGTTGTTTCTAAAGAGAAATACGATATCACAGGTGACAAGCTCGTTGATGATGATAAAGAGTTAGCAGACAAGTACGCAGATACCAATGCGGACCCATATGCGGACAATACCATCAATAATGAAGTGGAAAAACTTAAATACTAAGACTGTTGAACGTGGATCAAAATTAGTTTACCAAGTATGGCTGGATACAACTAAATTCGACGCAGCTAACAAGGACAATATCCAATCAGTAGGAATCTCAGATGACTACGATGAAGCTAAATTGGAACTTGATTCTACTAAGATCAAAGCTTACGACTCAGTAACCGGCGCAGAAGTAACAGATAAATTCGATATCACTGTCAACAACGGTGTGATCACTGCAACCCTTAAAGATGGCTTCACGAAGTCACTTGGGGATGCTGAAAACACACAAGTCATCGACACAACTAAATTCGAATTCGGACGTTACTACAAGTTCGACATCCCAACAACAGTGAAAGCTGATGTACCTGGTGGTGTAGACATCGAAAATACTGCGGCTCAAGTAGTCAACTACTACAATCCAACCACTAAGAAAGTTGAAAAAAACCAAGCAAACCAACTGAAAAAAACGTGTAAACAACGTACCAATTCAAATTGAACTTGACTTCAAGAAAGCTCTTGCTGGTCGTCAATTGAAAGCGAATGAGTTTACTTTCCAATTGTTAGACGATGATGAATTCAATGTTCTTGAAACAGCAACCAATGATAAGGATGGTAAGGTTAAATTCACTAGCCTTAAATACACAAACAATGATATTGGTGTTTACCGTTACAAAGTAGTAGAAGTTGCTGGTACAGACTCAACCGTTACATATGACAATATGAAAGCTGTTGTAACAGTCACTGTTTCTCATGATGGTACAGCTAAAGCTTTAGTTGCTAAGGTCGGAGATATTGCTGATAAAGAGTTCAACAATACAGTAACACCTCCAGAAGAACCTAAGTTCCAACCAGAGAAATACGTTGTTTCTAAAGAGAAATACGATATCACAGGCGACAAGCTCGTTGATGATGACAAAGAGTTGGCAGACAAGTACGCAGATACAAATGCGGACCCATATGCGGACAATGCATCAAATAACGAAAAAGAAAACTTGAACACTAAGACTGTTGAACGTGGATCAAAATTAGTTTACCAAGTATGGCTGGATACAACTAAATTCGACGCAGCTAACAAGGACAATATCCAATCAGTAGGAATCTCAGATGACTACGATGAAGCTAAATTGGAACTTGATTCTACTAAGATCAAAGCTTACGACTCAGTAACAGGCGCAGAAGTAACAGATAAATTCGATATCACTGTGAACAACGGTGTGATTACTGCAACTCTTAAAGATGGCTTCACTAAGTCACTTGGCGATGCAGAAAACACACAAGTCATCGACACAACTAAATTCGCATTTGGACGTTACTACAAGTTCGACATCCCAACAACAGTGAAAGCTGATGTACCTGGTGGTGTAGATATCGAAAACACTGCGGCTCAAGTAGTAAACTACTACAACCCAACAACTAAGAAAGTTGAAAAACCAAGCAAACCAACTGAAAAACGTGTAAACAACGTACCAGTTGAAGTGGAATTCAACTTCACTAAACGCTTGGAAGGCCGTGAGCTGAAAGCTAACGAATTCAGCTTCGTTCTTAAAGATTCAACAGGTAATACTCTTGAAACTGTAAGCAATGATGCGGCTGGTAACGTTAAGTTCTCTAAACTTGAGTTCAAGAAGGGACAAGAAGGCGTTCACAACTACACAGTAGAAGAAGTTAAAGGAACAGACGCAACCGTTACATACGACACCATGAAAGCGAATGTGACAGTCACAGTGAAACACGACGGAACAGCTAAAGTTCTTGTAGCTACTGTTGGCGAAATCGCTGATAAAGAGTTCAACAACCGCGTCACTCCTCCGGAAGAACCTAAGTTCCAACCAGAGAAATACGTATTGAATACAGCGAAATTCTCTATCACTGATAACAAGCTTCTTGACGATGATGCCGAGTTGACTGATAAATATGGTGAAACAAATACAGATCCATATGTAGATGGAACTTCAAACAACGAAGCAGAAAACATTAATACGAAGTCTGTTAAACGCGGCGAAAAGATCTACTACCAAGTATGGTTGGATACAACTAAATTCGACGCAGCTAACAAAGACAACGTTCAAACTGTAGGAATCTCAGATGACTACGATGAAGCTAAATTGGAACTTGATTCTACTAAGATCAAAGCTTACGATTCAGTAACAGGCGCAGAAGTAACAGATAAATTCGATATCACTGTGAACAACGGTGTGATCACTGCAACCCTTAAAGATGGCTTCACTAAGTCACTTGGCGACGCAGACAACACACAAGTTATCGATACAACTAAGTTCGCCTTTGGACGTTACTACAAGTTCGACATCCCAACAACAGTGAAAGCTGATGTACCTGGTGGTGTAGATATCGAAAACACTGCGGCTCAAGTAGTAAACTACTACAACCCAACAACTAAGAAAGTTGAAAAACCAAGCAAACCAACTGAAAAACGTGTAAACAACGTACCAGTTGAAGTGGAATTCAACTTCACTAAACGCTTGGAAGGCCGTGAACTGAAAGCTAACGAATTCAGCTTCGTTCTTAAAGACAAAGATGGTGTTGTGGTTACGACAGTAACAAATGATGCTAACGGAAACATCAAATTCACTCCAATTAAATATACCAATAAAGAAGGAAAAGAAGTAACCGCTCTTGAATTCAAACGTGGAGAAGAAGGTACCTATATCTATCATGTAGAAGAAATCCGTGGCACTGATTCTAGTGTTGTATACGATAAGATGGTTGCAACTGTTGGTATCGTGGTAAATAAAGCAGGTAAGGTATTAGTAGCTACTACTAAGTTGCCAGAAGATACAGAGTTTAATAACACTGTTATTCCGCCAACACCACCAACACCACCAACACCACCAACACCGCCAACACCACCAACACCACCAACACCGCCAACACCACCAACACCGCCAACACCACCAACACCACCAACACCACCAACACCGCCAACACCACCAACACCACCAACACCGCCAACACCGCCAACACCACCACCGCCAACACTGCCAACACCACCAACACCTACAACTCCTCCAGCTCCAGCACTTCCTGAAACTGGTGAAGAGCAATCAGCGTCTGCTGCATTGTTAGGTGCGGCACTTGGTATGGTCGGACTTGCGGGACTTGCAAAACGTAAAAAACGCGAAGACTAAAATGGAGGTGGCATCGACAAATTTGTTGATGAGGTGACCATTTTAGTTCAAAAATGAAGAGGCTTTGCTTGAGAGAGCAAGCCTCTTTGTTTATCTATTATAGAAGTAGAAAAAAACCATGTAAATAGAGGTATGAAATATATCAGAAATAATTCTGTTACTAGTTTCAGTAGAATTTCATTGACTTAAAATTGAGAAAACAGTATACTAGTACAGCAATTTGAAAGATCAAACTGTCGGCAACAAGGGGAATGAATCCACTTGAAATTGGAATAACAGTAGGGTTTGGAGTGGAAGAACTTCACACCCTTATTGTCGTAGAGCAAGATAGGAAACAAAGCGACTAGAAATACTTCCAAAAGATCAAACTTGATGATAGAAAAAAACGAATGAAAAAAACCTTGGTTTTCACAAAGGCAAGGTACCTATCGTTCGTTTTTTTCTATTGATCTCTGCGATGCCGGTGAGATGGTTTGTTCGAATCGACTGAAAAAGGAAAATGAATTTTAGGAAGTTAGAACACAGATTAGAATTAATTCTTCCAAAGCTATAGGTTCTCCTCCATATTTATGTTACAATTAAACTACTATTATCGAAGGGAGAAACTATGATAAATTCAATTGTTTCACAAGGTTTGATTTGGGCCATTTTAGGGTTAGGAATCTTTATGACGTTCCGAATTCTAGATTTTCCAGATATGACAACTGAAGGTTCCTTTCCGCTTGGAGGAGCGGTGGCGGTTACCTTGATTACCAAGGGGGTCAATCCACTGATTGCGACGCTTGCTGCTATTGGTGCAGGATGCTTGGCAGGACTTGCGACGGGGTCTTCTCTATACAAAAGGGAGAATCCCTGACACTCTTGTCAGGAATTCTTGTGATGACATCTTGTAACTCAGTCATTCTTTTTGTGATGCAACGGGCCAATCTGGGACTCTTGGGTTATAAAAAAATTCAAGATTATCTTCCCTTTGCTGGAGGTTTAAGTGAAATTTTGATTGGCTTGATTTTTGTGACCCTCGTCATTCTTGGCTTGATTTTCTTTTTAGATACACGTTTAGGTCAAGCCTATATCGCGACAGGTGACAATGCTGACATGGCTAAAAGTTTCGGGATCAATACTGACCGGATGGAATTGATGGGTTTGGTGATTTCAAATGGGATTATTGCCCTCTCTGGTGCACTGATGGCCCAGCAAGAAGGTTATGCCGACGCTTCACGTGGGATTGGTGTCATCGTTATTGGACTTGCCAGTCTCATTATTGGGGAAGTTCTTTTTTCAAATGTCACCTTGACGGAGCGTTTGCTCAGCGTCGCAGTCGGTTCGATTGCCTACCAATTTTTGATTTGGGCTGTGATTGCGCTTGGCATCAATACCAGCTATATCCGGATTTTCAGTGCCTTGATCCTAGCTATCTGCCTGATGATTCCAACCTTTAAGGGAAAAATCATGAAAGGAGCGAAATTCAGTAAATGACAGCGATTGTAGAATTAAAAAATGTAACCAAAGCTGTGAGCAATGGGATGAACGAAGAAAAAGTCATTCTGGATGATGTTTCCTTGGAAATTCGAGAGCATGATTTTATCACAATTTTGGGGGGCAATGGAGCTGGAAAATCAACCCTCTTTAATACCATTGCTGGGACGCTTCCGGTGAGCAGTGGGAAGATTTATATTTTGGGGGAAGATGTAACCAACTATTCTCCTGAAAAAAGAGCTAAGTACTTATCGCGGGTCTTTCAAGATCCTAAAATGGGCACAGCGCCTCGCATGACAGTAGCGGAAAACCTCTTGGTAGCGAAGTTTCGTGGAGAAAAAAACGTGGCTTGATCCCGCGTCACTTGGCCAGCTATAAAGAAGAGTTTCCAAACAGTCCTTGCTAAGATCGGTAATGGCTTGGAAAATCATATCGACACAGCAGTTGAGTTTCTATCAGGAGGGCAACGACAAGCCTTGAGTCTGTTGATGGCGACACTGAAACGTCCAGAACTCTTGCTTCTAGACGAACACACTGCAGCCTTGGATCCAAAAACGAGTCAGGCCCTCATGGCCTTGACGGATCAGTTTGTGAAACAAGACGCTCTCACTGCTCTTATGATCACCCACCACATGGAAGATGCTTTGAAATATGGAAATCGCTTGATTGTGATGAAAAACGGGCACATCGTCCAAGACCTCAGTCAAGAAGAAAAAGCCCAAATGACCATCGCAGACTACTATCAATTATTTGAGAAAGAATAAGATACAAAGGGCGTAGCGGATACAGTCAAAATAGGGAGTAGGACAGAAGCTATACGATTGTGGACGCTTCGTCGTCCCACCTCCGCACAGTTGAGTAGGGCTGTAAAAGCTGATGAAATCAGCGTAGTAGAGCCCACTCAACCACTGCGTCTTGCTCGACAATCCAAAAATAATTGAGAGGCTAGGACTTTTGTCCCATCCTCTTTTCTTTTTCTTAAATCATCAATAAAACCACATAAAAATAGGAACTAGTTTCAGCTGAAATCGCTTGCAATTATTCTGGTAGGTGAGTATAATATAGTTAGAAAGATGAAGAAGGGATTGATACCAATGCCTTGTAGAGATATAATTTAGGTTACTTCGTTTTAGGTCTGTTTTGCTGATATCTGTTCATGCTCTTATCGTAAAAGAGCAGTCATGTCGTGTGTGTCGGATCGGTTGGACGGTCGGGCGAACCTGCTTAGTTTGCTCGGAGACATAAGAAAACGTGGAAATAGTAGGGTAGAAGCTTTTTGTAAAGGTTTTCAAACTTCAATGCGTCCAGTCGAAAAACTAATCATTTGGATTTGGGATAGCAAAAGAAAAACCTCTGGTATTTTACACAAATACTATTAAATGAAATCAACATCATAAACATTGTTTTGTTAGCCAAAAGGTTAATTGCACCAAGTCAGTGAAGCAGACCAGGCCTCTAGTCCCGTAAGACTGGAGGCCATTTTTATAAAAATATTTCAGGAGGAGGTGAGAGTATGGGATTGTCATATGCGCAAGAATATAGTTGTCGTGACCATTTTTCGGCAGAGAGCTTTTGAGCGCTTTGGCGTAGATGATCAGCACCTGAACAGGTGGATCAACCAACACCTCCCTCCTCTCTCCTTATGATAGCAATGTGGTTCAACCAGCTAACACGGAAGCCTATGTAGCCAATGATGGTGTTATCTTTGTCTGCAATATCAAAAGTCGGGAATTCATCACTTGTTTTAAGGCGGTCAATTACCAAGAATCTAAGGACGAAGAGGAAGCTTATACGGACATTCATGAAAGCAATGTCGCTTCCTTCAAAAAGATGTGAACCACCTAGTCAATCGCTACCGACTCAAGGAAGCCAAAGAACTGTTTGAAAAACATTGGGGAGGACTTGGATGACTTTTTATCACCTGTCCCAAGCGGTCAAGAACGGCCAATTGAGCGAGCGAAATAGTAAGCGCCTAGAGGAATTGTTAGGCAAGTTTCATGTGATCAAGGCAGCCATGCGGATCATTGAAAATAAACGGGGAGATTACCATCTTTAGGGTCTTTTCCCCCTAAAAAGTAGGCGCCTAGAAGCTTTCTCATCTAATTTAGATGGGAAGGCTTTTTGGCTGTGAAAGCTTTTTTTGAAAAAAAGAGAAAAAAATTGTATAATAGAGTGGATATGCAAGTATTTGCAAAGCTGTAATTCGACTTGGGCAACCAAGGACCGTAAAGTATTAAAATAATCACACTAAAGGAGACAACAGTGAGTAGTATTAAATTAGTCACTCTTGGCGGTGTTCGAGAAAATGGGAAAAATCTCTACGTTGCCGAAGTGAACGATTCGATTTTTGTCTTGGATGCAGGTTTGAAGTATCCAGAAAATGAGCAACTTGGGGTGGATGTCGTTATCCCCAACATGGATTATCTATTTGAAAACAAGGACCGTATTGCGGGTGTTTTCTTGACCCATGGTCATGCGGATGCCATTGGGGCCTTGCCTTATCTTTTGGCGGAAGCGAAAGTCCCTGTATTCGGGACAGAGTTGACCATTGAGTTGGCTAAACTCTTTGTAAAAAGCAATGACAGTGTGAAGAAATTCAACGACTTCCATGTCATTGACCAAAATTCTGAGATTGATTTTGGCGATGCCATCGTCTCCTTCTTCCAAACAACTCACTCCATCCCTGAAAGTATTGGGATTGTGATTGGTACTTCTGAGGGCAATATCGTCTATACAGGAGACTTTAAATTTGACCAAACTGCAAGTGAGTCGTATGCAACTGATTTTGCCCGCCTAGCTGAAATTGGACGTGAGGGTGTCCTTGCGCTCTTGAGTGATTCAGCCAATGCGGATAGTAAGATTCAAGTTGCTAGTGAGCAAGAAGTGGGCGATGAGATTCTGGACACCATTGCGGACTGGGATGGTCGTGTCATCGTGGCGGCGGTAGCCAGCAACCTCTCACGGATCCAGCAGGTCTTTGATGCTGCGGCTGAGACTGGCCGTCGAGTGGTCTTGACAGGGTTTGATGTGGAAAACATCGTCCGGACAGCTATTCGCTTGAACAAATTGTCTCTTGCCAACGAAAAAACTCTTGATCAAGCCAAAAGAAATGAGCCGTTTTGAAGATCATGAATTGATCATTTTGGAAACAGGCCGGATGGGTGAGCCGATCAACGGTTTGCGCAAGATGTCTATTGGCCGTCACCGCTATGTGGAAATCAAAGATGGGGACTTGGTCTACATCGTTACAACACCATCTATTGCCAAAGAAGCTGTGGTGGCTCGTGTGGAAAACATGGTCTACCAAGCAGGTGGCATTGTCAAATTGATCACGTCAAGCTTGCGTGTATCTGGTCACGGAAACGCACGGGACTTGCAGTTGATGATCAACCTTCTTCGTCCTAAATATCTCTTCCCGATCCAAGGGGAATACCGCGAATTGGATGCCCATGCGCGGGTAGCGATGAAGTCGGTATCTTGCCTGAAAAATATCTTTATTCCAAAACGCGGAACTGTGATGGAGTACGAAAAGGGGGACTTTGTCCCTGCTGGTAGCGTCTCAGCTGGAGATGTCATGATCGATGGGAATGCCATTGGTGATGTGGGCAATATTGTCCTTCGTGACCGTAAGGTCTTGTCAGAAGACGGGATCTTTATCGTGGCGCTCACGGTGAATCGCAAAGAGAAGAAAATTATTTCCAAAGCGCGCGTGCACACCCGTGGTTTTGTCTATGTCAAGAAGAGTCGGGATATTCTTCGTGAAAGTTGCGAATTGGTCAACCAAAGCGTTGAAGACTATTTGGCACAAGACAGCTTTGACTGGGGTGAGTTAAAAGGTTTGGTACGCGACAACTTATCTAAGTTCTTATTTGAACAAACCAAACGCCGTCCAGCCATCCTACCAGTTGTGATGGAAGTGAAATAATAGAAGAAATGGAAACGCTTGGCAGCCAGAGGCTTGCCGAGTGTTTTTAACAGTAGAAAGAGGAAATCAAATGGCAGTTATGCAGATTGAGTATTATTCAGAAGCCTTGAAGATGGAGTGGGGCGTGTCCGTCCTTTATCCTGATGCATCGCGCGTGGAAGATCCAGCGGATACGGATATTCCAGTCCTTTATCTTTTGCACGGGATGAATGGGAACCACCACTCCTGGTTGAAACGGACCAATGTGGAGCGCATTCTTCGAAATACCAATCTGATCGTGGTCCTACCCAATACCAATAATGGCTTTTACACAGATACCCAGTATGGCTACAACTACTACACGGCCATTGCGGAGGAATTGCCAGAGACTCTTTCTCGCTTCTTCCCTAATATGACCAAGAAACGGGAGAAGACCTTTATTGCTGGTCTATCCATGGGTGGCTATGGATCGATGCTCTTGGCTCTCAAGACAAATCGTTTCTCCCATGCGGCTAGTTTTTCCGGTGCTCTGAGTTTCCACGATAGAGACCTTGAAAACAATGACTTGGAGCAACCAGCTTTTTGGAAGGGGATCTTTGGAGAGATTGAGGATTGGACGACTAGTCCCTATTCGCTAGAGACTGCTGCCAAGAAGTTTTCAGATAAGAAGACCAAACTCTGGATCTGGTGTGGGGAGCAGGATTTCCTTTATGAGGCCAATAATTTTGAAGTCAAGGAATTAGAAAAGTTGGGTTTGGATGTCACCTATACCCACAGTCCAGGCAAGCACGAATGGTTCTACTGGGAACGTGAGTTGGAGCACTTTTTACAAACCCTGCCAATCGACTTTGAATTGGAAGAAAGACTAAACTAAGATACAAATAGATTAGATATCAGTCAGAACATTTGTTCTGACTTTTTTCTTGCATAATAGGAAGAAAAGCTAGAAAGCTCACTTATTCATTTCAGTCCCGCTTTCTTTGTGGTATAATAGGAACGATTGAATAAATGCGCTAGAAATAGCGAACAAGATAAGAGGAGAGAAATATGGCAAAAGATATTCGTGTGCGTTATGCACCAAGTCCAACAGGGCTATTACACATCGGAAATGCTCGTACAGCATTGTTTAACTACTTGTATGCGCGTCACCATGGTGGAACCTTTATCATCCGTATCGAAGATACGGACCGCAAACGTCACGTCGAAGACGGAGAACGTTCACAGCTTGAAAACCTTCGTTGGTTGGGCATGGACTGGGATGAAAGCCCAGAGACGCATGAAAACTACCGCCAGTCTGAACGTTTGGAACTCTATCAAAAATACATTGACCAACTCTTGGCCGAAGGAAAAGCCTACAAATCTTACGTTACAGAAGAAGAGTTGGCAGCTGAACGTGAACGTCAAGAAGCAGCTGGGGAAACACCTCGCTACATCAATGAATACCTCGGCATGAGCGAAGAAGAAAAAGCAGCTTATATCTCAGAACGTGAAGCAGCGGGAATTATTCCTACGGTTCGCTTGGCAGTGAATGAGTCAGGTATCTACAAATGGCATGACATGGTCAAAGGCGATATCGAATTTGAAGGTGGCAATATCGGTGGGGACTGGGTCATCCAAAAGAAAGATGGCTATCCAACTTATAACTTTGCCGTTGTCATCGATGACCACGACATGCAAATCTCTCACGTCATCCGTGGAGATGACCACATTGCCAACACCCCAAAACAACTCATGGTCTATGAAGCCCTTGGCTGGGAAGCGCCAGAGTTCGGTCACATGACCTTGATCATCAACTCTGAAACTGGTAAGAAGTTGTCTAAACGCGATACCAATACCCTTCAGTTCATCGAAGATTACCGGAAGAAAGGGTACCTTCCAGAAGCAGTCTTTAACTTTATCGCCCTTCTTGGTTGGAACCCTGGTGGGGAAGACGAAATCTTCTCTCGCGAAGAACTTATCAAGCTCTTTGATGAAAATCGTCTCAGCAAGTCTCCAGCTGCTTTCGACCAAAAGAAAATGGACTGGATGAGCAATGAGTACATCAAGAATGCGGATCTTGCGACCATCTTTGAAATGGCTAAACCATTCCTCGAAGAAGCAGGACGTTTGACAGACAAGGCTGAGAAATTGGTCGAACTCTACAAACCACAAATGAAATCAGTGGATGAAATCGTTCCATTGACAGACCTCTTCTTCTCAGACTTCCCAGAATTGACAGAAGCAGAGAAAGAAGTCATGGCTGGTGAAACAGTGCCAACTGTACTTGAAGCCTTCAAAGCGAAACTCGAAGCCATGTCAGACGATGAGTTTGTGGCAGAAAAATATCTTCCCACAAATCAAAGCGGTTCAAAAAAAGAAACTGGTATCAAAGGGAAAAACCTCTTTATGCCAATCCGAATCGCCGTTTCAGGTGAGATGCATGGTCCTGAATTGCCAGATACCATCTACTTGCTTGGACGCGAAAAATCCATCCAACACATTGAAAGCATGTTGGAAAAAATCAGATAATTATCAGAAAAGTCCCTATTAAATGGGGCTTTTTGTTTTCACTTCTAAAGTCAAAGTATTATAGGATTTTTTCAAAAAATTGCCCCGACTTGACAAATTAATCCTACTGAAAACGATTTTATCACTATCTAAAAACAAAAATTATAAAAAAATAGCAATAATTAAGAATAATTGCTTCCAAAAAAATCGACACAAAAAAATCGACACATTAGCCTATAATGTTAGGGAAATAAAAAATGAAAATAAGGAGACAGAAATGTTTTTTAAACGGATAAATTGCAAGAATAAGTGCAACATTTACTCAAACTCATCCTCTAGAGCTTCACAAGCAGTTCTGTAAGCTAAACATTTTCGCAGTCTGTGATTGATATCATATAAGGCTTTGGTCAAAGCCTCCTCAGAGATAGCTGCTAAATCTGTTTTCTTTGGGAAATATTCTCTTAGTAAGCCAGTTGCGTTTTCATTGCTCCCTCTCTGCCAGGATGAATAGGCGTCCGCAAAGAAAAAGGGAATTCCTAAGTTCTCTACCAGAGGATAGCAGGCAAACTCTTTTCCCCTGTCTGAAGTGAAGGTTTTAAGAGCCTCTTTTGGAAATAGCTTACAAAGTTGTTCGATGGCTGAAAACATAGCTTTGGCTGTTCTGTCTGGTATCTTGAAAGCTAGGTAAAAACGAGTTTTTCGATCTAGAAAAGTCGCTAAACAGCCCTTGCTTTTTCCTCTGGAAGACACCACAGTATCAAGTTCCCAATGGCCAAAAGTTTTACGCTTCCTGACCTCTTTAGGACGTTTGGCAATCGACGTGCCAATCCTAAATGTCCCACGTGTTTCTTTGGGCTGTCGACTTTTTCCCTTTCGTCGCAGGACGCTTAAATCCAGATCAATCAAACCAGCATAGAGCCAGTTATAGATAGTTTTAAAAGCTACCATTGGCTTTTGTTCAAGCTGATAGCGACCACAAATCTGTTCAGGTGACCAAGAGGCTTTTAAACCCTTCTCAATTTCCTTTTTCAATTTTGGTGTCAAACGAGATTTCGACCTTTTTGCTTGGCCCTGTGGTCGTACTGTTCCTGTGCTAAGGCTGCGGAGTAACCATTTTTGCATCGACTTAACTCTCTTGAAATGGTAGACTTATGGACGCCAAGTTTACTTGCAATTTGGCAAGATTTCAAACCTAATTCCAAGTAAGTTTCTATCTTTATTCGGTCGGTTATGGTAAGATGGGAGTAGCTCATAGTTTTTCCTCGGGTTCTGTTTGTGTGGTTACTTACAGTTTACACCAATGAAACGCTATGAGTCTTTTTGTTGCACTATATTTTACAATTTATCATTTGAAAAAAAGCAGTAAAAAAGCGCAAAAAATCACTTCCTGTGCTATACTGTAATTGAAAATTTTTTAGTTTGGGCGTTAGAACTGTTTCCTCAGTCCTAGCGCCTTTTTTCTTCGATAAGTTTGCTTGGTGGATAGTAATTTGTAAATGATTCTAAGAATCTTATGTGCGCAAGCAATGACGGCTTTCATCTTACTTCCTCTTTGGGAAATTCGATTGTAAAAAGAAGAAAAAGCCGAATCCTTAGAATGTGCTGCAATTAATCCCGACATGGTCAAAGCCTGTTTGATATATCGATTTCCTTGCGAGATGTGTGAGGATTTTTTAATGCCAGCACTTTCATAAGCCCCTGGGCAGAGCCCAGCCCATGATGCTAAATGTGCATCGGATGGAAAGGCTGTAATAGTTGGTCCAATCTCAGCTAGAATAGTGGCAGCACAGTTTTCATTCACACCAGGAATGGTTTGAAGTATCCTATTTTCCTCAGGGGAACTCCTTTTCGATGTAGTGTTGAATCTCATCGGTCAGTTTTTCAATGAGTTCCTGATACATCTGATATTCCTCTAAGCTCTGGTCTAAGAGAAAGCGGTCTTCTAGTGACAACTTTTCTTCCATCGCTTCAACGAGTTCTTCTGGACTTGCTTTCACTCGCTTCTGGATACAAGGGATAACAGATTCTACATTAATGGTTTCTCCGTTAATGAATAATTTTAAAAGTGCTTGCCCCGTCTTAGAAAAAATATCAGAAAGATAACTGGTTAGCTTGATATTGGCCCGTTGTAAGAGATTGTGAATTTCATTTTTAACTTGGGTTTGACGTTGCTTATAAGAACGCATGCGACGTGTCAGTAAACGAAGCTATACCACTTCAGGGGCAGGAATATAGGAAGGTTCAATTAGTCCGCAACGGCCGAGTTGAGCGATCCATTCAGCGTCCTTCACGTCTGTCTTACGACCAGGTACATTCTTGATATGTTGAGGATTGGCAAGTACTAAGACGAGATCAGAATCTGAAAATATATTAAAGAGCGGGAGCCAATATTGCCCAGTACTTTCAAAAAAGACATTTGTTACATGGTTTTCTACCATCCAAGCTAAGGCATTTCGAAGAGCTACAGTAGTTGTCCCAAATTTCTTCTGAATTTTCTTTGGCTTATTGGTATCTAGTGGACCATCTAGAATACAACAAACGATAGACTTTTGATGGACATCAATTCCACAACAAGTTTCAATCATGACTTCCATTATAAAAACCTCCTGTTAACTATTTGAACAATAGAACAAGAGGCTACTAGTAATTTTATTTTCATGCTCATGGCATATTCGAGTTATCTCATGACTCTTGTTCATCCAGTTTTTTGTACAGACTAGGAAAAGCCCTATTAAAGACCACGGATTTGTATTGTTCTGCTTCATTATAGGCTAAACTTCTTTTTCTGTCATGAGTTAGCAGGCTCTGCCTGCGTAGAGTTTTTTGTGTTACAAAAAAATTTGAAAACAAAACAATAATATATAAGTTTTTCATAGCAAATTACTTGAATCTACGTAGTATTCCTGTATAATGAATAATGACTACAATGTAAGGTGAATATCATGCAATTTAAGCGTTCAAAAGGAAACTTTCGTGAGACAGATCGTGTCGTACGCTTCAAATTAATTAAATCAGGAAAAAATTGGCTTCGAGCATCAACGGCTGCTCTAGGCCTCTTTCGCGTGGTACGTGGGCAAGTGGAGGAGACCATCATTGCCAATGTACAGCAAGATCAAATAGAAAGTCAAAAGAACGGCCAAGCCTTCTTAAAAGGTTTGATTACGGTAGGAACGGTTTTTGGGGGTGCTGTGCTTGCTACGACAGCTAAGGCGGAGGATGCAACATCACTTGCACCAACGGTTTCCGAGACAAAACAGGAAACCTTGGTAGAAGTGGATAGTGTGGTCTTAGCGAAAACTTCAAGCCAGCCTTCGGAATCCATCTCTGTTTCAGAATCAACTAGTTTTTCTACATCTGAGAGTACGTCTGCTTCGATTAGTGAATCCGCTTCTTTGTCCGTAAGTGAAGTTGGATCGACTACATTATCAACGGCACTTAGCGAGTCTGCCCAAGCTCAAGAGTCAGAAATGGTTATTGAGCAGCCAACTAGATTAGAAGAAGCTGTTGTTTTGGAACAAAATACTTCTGAAGCTGAATTGCTCCAAGAAATTGCAGGAAACTACGCATCTAAAATGACGGACACTGAGCGTCGAGCAGTGGTCGAAGCGGTCATTAACAAAGTGCAGGCCGAAGTGGCTGCAAGCAATAACTTGATCGATACCAATGCCAGCGCTCAAACTTATGCTGACCAGCGCGATCGTTTGGAGAAAGCTGTCGATGAGATGATGACGACCTTGACAGCTGCAGGTTTTGTGGGAAATACAAATGTAGATGGGAAACCTGCGATCTCTGCTAGTTAGCATCTCTAGCTGAAGAAACATACTTGGCTGATGATGTATTGGATATGACCCCAAACCCAGAAGATCCCAATGGTGCGAGTGTAGAAGATCCTACACTGGACATACCAGGATATGCTAAGGATCCTCATCTAGATAAAGATCTCTTAAGATTTTCGCCTGAAGAGTTGAAAAATTTTTTAGGTGGACCCTATACCAATCGTTATACATTTGGTATTTGGGACTTTGTGAATAAACAAGGAGAGTCACTTGGTTACTATGCGACCATGTCGATTGATATCAGTGAGATAGATCCGGAAAAGCATAAGGCAATGGATGTTTATTTCCGCATTGTTCGGAAAATCAGATGGGGTTGAGATTTTTTCACAAACTGTATCTCCAGAAGGATATGGCCAAGATATTCAATTACCAAAAGAAGTACTGATTGGTCAAGCTCCCCTTGGGAATAAGGTTTTTAATTCGAAACCTACTACAGGTAATGTGACTTTTGGAATGCTGACGAATTTTATTCCGGAACAGGCTTTCTTATTCCGGAGTATTTATGATGTCATGACGCCTGAGAATCAAGGGCAAGTGATTAGGACATATCCTAGTATCAAAATTCCATCTATGATGGGACAACAATCGACCTTCTATAGAGAAGTGGACCCGAATGGTAGATGGTTCAATGGGCAATATGAACCAACGGGGAAAGAAAGATCCTTACTAGAATATAGAATTTATGGACTGGAAGGCCAGCATTATACAGCTTCCAATCCACGCGAATTTCCTGGTTATGTACAGGTCCCAGCGCACTCCGTATTCCCGAATCGTAAAAGTGGGGTGTTCGATAATAGCAAGAATGGGAAATCAAGAATTGAACTATTAGGGGATGCGCGTGAACATTTCATTAAAAGTGAAGTTGTCACCCTTAATCAAATGGTGATTATTCTCTTCGCTACTATGTTTTAGATCCTTCTAAAATCCATGATGTTAGTAGTGGTGATATAGGCAATACTAAGGTAACCGATGTATATACACTTGTTTATGAAAAAGAATTTAAACAAGATAGTACGGATAACCTTTCAGATTTAGGTGGAACTCGTAAAGTTGAAAGTAAAAACAAGGATTACTTCCTAAATGTCACACCAAAACGAATAGATTACCAACATTTTGAGTTGGATATTACAGGTTGGTTCTCTAGTAAGGAGACAGTTACTTACACTGATGAAAAAACAGGAATAGAATATACTGTTCCAAAACCATTCACGGAACTTCCAAAATCAGCATACCTCGATAAAAATACGACCATGGTCGTTGGAGAAGATGCAACACCTCAAGGAGCAGATGGTTTTTCCAACTTCAAACAAACGATCAAAAAAATAGTAGATTCATACCCCTTAACGAGTGTGAATTATTACTATCGGAAGATGACACCGTCAGAATCTGCTTCACAATCTCAAAACTTCTCGATTTCAACTTCAGAGTCACTAGTTTCAGATTCCATTTCATCTTCTCAATCTGTTTCGTTCAGTGAGTCCGTTTCCTTGTCACAAGCATCTAGCTCAGTTACTCAGTCGGATTCACAGGTTTCGACTTCGGTTTCCTTGTCACAATCTGTCTCGACAGGCGAATCCAACTCGTTGATCCAGGAATCGATTTCAGCAAGTCAGTCGGAATCCTTGATTCAATCCTCAGTCTCCGCTAGTCAGTCAGATTCCTTGGTTCGAGAGTCAGTTTCTGCGAGTCAGTCCG
>BNJU01002362.1_pt1 | contig 137012 bp, 165 predicted proteins | sample 8539281 | NCBI WGS metagenome assembly BNJU01 (sample SAMD00202456, study PRJDB9452) | human saliva metagenome | isolation source: human saliva | place: Japan | reverse complement strand
TGGAACAGAAGATATTACAGTTCTACGAAAAGAGATCGCATCGATCGTCAGGAAGAGTTAGAATCATATTGGGAGGCGTGATTTCCAGAACGGTCCTTCTTGATAATATGGCTGCAAAACGCAGATATGTACAAAGCGTTATCGATGAAATCTTCGAAAAGGATATCAGAAGAAAATTGAAAACTCCGCACATAAAAGCACCTTTTGAAAATCGTTCAAAAATACATCATTACATCTCGTTGCAACAACAAGCCTGAAAAAGTCTTAAGAAAGCAATTGGAGAAAACTCGGACCCCAATCGGTGAGGCAACACAGCACGATATATCAAAGCCTTACTGGATGCTAAGATTCTATATGAATGTCCGCTTGATTAGAAATCAAGATCCTTAAGCGGAGAGAGAGATACTACCTGTCCGACACCGGTTTTTATATGTCCAAAAGCACTGATAGCGATGAAATTTTCAGTCCCGTCCTTGAAAACAGTCATCATCAGTATGTATACGCGAAGATCCCATCGACCACTCTGTAGGCGTCGGGAAGGATCGGGAGACTTGAGTGTGACTTTGCATCCTGAGGAGACAATGAGATGCGCTTATTCCTATGTCGAGTTGCTTATACAATCGCACTGTCCAAAGATGCGGAAGACCGCGAATACACAGACCTCGAGATCTATAAAAGACCAAACACACTACCCAAATATGTTGCCACTGCCGATTCGCTACTTCAGAAAGCGCACGGTATAGAACACATTAATCTTATGTGGACTTCATGAGAAAGGTGAGGGCATTCTTTCAAATATTTAACGTGTGTGTTTTTGGTAATTCATCATTTTCGCATCATCGTTAAACAGTTTAAATCGGAAGAATATTCAACTTTAATGGTGAGAGAATGTGAGCTCACACCGTGCCCAGATCTGTTTCAGTGGCACTCTTCCGAGAGAATCCGTTCTCACGACGATCCGCCCCCTCAGTAAAATTCCTGCGGGTCACCACCTCGCGTAATATTAATGTGAGTGTCATATTTTATCATAATGCTGTTCATAGCCGGAGCTGTCCTGTCTCCGGTCAGTGCATCACGAGATCCCTTTCATGGATTTTCTGCACTTCTTGCAATATAAATCAATCGCCTGCATTACGCTCTTTCACCTCTGATTCGTTGTTTTTGATCTGAAGTCTGAACAGAAAAGGGAAAGGTCACCTTACAGATTAATGCTGAAACGTTGATTAGTCGATCCGGCAAAGTGAGCTGGACTATAACACGGAGGTCCGTGAGCGGCTCCATCCGTATCCCGCAGCGCCAGGATACTCAATCCTGGCGATGTGCCTGTATCCGCAGGAACCGGTCAGTTTCTTTGACCAGCGACAGCTATGAAAAGCTGAGGTCGGATCTCAGGTTCCTGAGACAGCTGATTTCGGGGTGCGCATCAGTGGAGACAGCCATGGTGCCGCGACACTGGGATAGAAACAGTTCGTGTGGATCCAGAATACCGATCTTGCAACAGCAGTCGGTATGTGCAGAAAGAAGCATCAGTAACACTTATCGAGTTTGAAAAGAATCCAGTACCAGCCTTTGAAACAGCTTTCGCAATTGTGCTTAATTCGCATTAATTGCTAAAGGTACTTAGATATTTCGCTGTGATGTTTGTCGTAATATACGGTTGGACCATTTCCCTATTTGTTCATTCATCTCGATATCGCCCGGACTAATCCGAGTGTCGTTTTACTGAATTATTCAATTTACTTAATTCTATATGCCTTAAAAAGCTTAGTAAGCTTTCCTCTAGTACAACTTCGCCCCTGCTGGTATCCTGTTATCACCATAAGAAGGTTAGTTCTCCTCTCCTTCTTCGCTGTGAATAGCTGAAAAGGAGCATACCACGGGACTCAATTCCCATCATAGCTCTTGGAGGAGAGGTTGGTAATGGCAACAAGCGTCTTACCAATTAACTCCTCAGGCTCAGTAGTAGGTGCATGAGATGCCACTTAAGTATTCTGTCTGTGCCTGTACCATCATCGAGGGGTGGACTGTAGCAGCTTCTGCTCTTAGGGGATTGCCACACAGTCTCTTTTACCTTTAACTGCTCTAAAATCAGACTTACTGAAAGTCTCAAAGTCAACTGTATCTGCAAAAGCGGCTCTATTTCAACCTTTGAGAAATCAATCTTCTCTACAGACTTTGACTCTGTGCTCACTGATGACAGAAGTCTTCTTATCAGGGGTTAAGGCTCTTAAGGGTAGGGAATAAGAGTACATCTCCTAATTGAAGCTGAATCGGTAAGGAGCATTACAAGTCTGTCTCATACCGTAACCGATACCACCCTGTAGGAGGCATACCATACTCGAGAGCTGTGAGGAGTCCTCATCAGTGGTTTGCTTCTTTCATCGCCTGCCGCAGCAAGTGCATCCTATGCAGCAAAACGCCTCTCTGATCGATAGGATCATTAAGCTCTGAATAAGCGTTAGCACATCTCCCAGGTATTGATGAAAGCTCGAAACGCTCAACCCCTGTCCTCTGCTCCCGGCTTTTTCTTGGTAAGAGGTGAAATCTCAATAGGATGATCCATAACAGAGGTAGGTTGTATCATCTTCTCTTCACAGAATTCCTCGAAAAGGTTGATGATATCACCCTCTCTTGTGATGAGGCTCAAATAGCAATATTCTTCTCCTTAGCTATAGCCTTTGAGCCGCTTCATCTAGTAGATGATTGTGCTAAATCAACGCCTGAATACTCTTTTACCGCATCAAGCATAGTTATACGCTTAAATGGCTTTGCTAAAGTCAAGCTCTATTCCATTGTAGTAATAACGGCACTCCACAAACCTTCTCAGCAAGATATCTAAACATCTCCTCTGTGAGATCCATCATACCATTATAATCTGTATAGCCCTGATACAGCTCCATAAGTGTAAATTCAGGGTTATGTCTCAGTATCTACACCCTCATTTCCTGAATACTCGTCCAATCTCAAACACTCTTTCAAAACCACACCTACTATAAGGCGCTTCAAGATAAAAGCTCAGAGAGATTCTAAGCTTTCTTTCTTCATCAAGAGCATTGTAATGAGTGAAAAATGGTCCTGCAGCCGCTCCACCTGCATTTTCAACCAGAAGAGGAGTCTCTACTTCCATAAAGTCCTTCTCTGCAAGGAAAGAACGGATCTTTTAAGTATCTGTGACCTTTTTCAAAAGGTATTTCTTACGTCCTGATTCATAATAAGGTCAAGGTATCTCCTGACGATATCTTGCCTCTGTATCCTTAAGTCCGTGATACTTCTCAGGAAGAGGTCCTAGGCTCTTGGTAAGGAGGGTAACTCTTCCAGCATGTACTGAAATCTCGCCTCGTCTTTAGTCTTAAATACATAGCCCTTTACGCCGATTTACATATCACCTACATCATATTTCTTAAAAATCAGCATAAGCCTCTTCTCCAATAGAATCTCTTGCCACATAGCACTGTATGCCTGCCGTATCTGTCTGAGAGGTTACAAAAGCTTGCCTTACCCGATGATGCGCTTAAACATCATCCTTCCGGCTATTGTTACCCTGTTTTATTTTCTAAATTATCAAATCATTTTCTTATATCTCACTGAATGATGTGTAACATCAAACTTGGTTGTCACGAAAGGATCTTTGCCTGATGCCTTAAGAGTCTCAAGCTTTCTCCTCACGAATTTCAACCTGCTCATTAGTGTCAAGTGCCTCGATTTTCCTGTAGCCACTATTCTTCTCCTTATTTATGAATCTTGATTACCTTATACTTAAGAGTTCCTGCCGGTGTTTCAACTTCAACGATATCCCCTCTTTGGCACCTTTAAGTGCTCTGCCTACAGGGTGATTCATTTTGAAATCTTTCCTTCAAGGCTGTTTGCCTCTAGCACCAACAAGTCTGTATACAAGCTCTTCATCGTACTCCATGTCAAGCAGGAGAGTAAAGTTGAGCCAAGATTAACTACTCTCTTTCTCAGCATCCTCCTCTAAGAATACCTCAGCATTCTTAAGAATCTTCTCTAATTCTTCAATCCTTGCTTCTATATCACGCTGCTCGTCCTTTGCTGCATCATACTCAGCATTTTCAGAAAGATCTCCTGTTCATGTATCTCCCTTTGATTTTTCCTCCCGCACTTCGCGTCTGCGGTTTACTTTAAGGTTCTCCAGTTCTTTCTTCAAGCTCTTTAAGACCTTCATATGTCGTACATTCTTAGCCATAATGCCCCTAATTCGGCATAAATTATCTGCATGATATCACGCCATGGTCACGAAAAAGTAATTGACTTTATAGGCAATATAAATAGTTTGTGACCTTTAGCATTAATAATTTGGCTTTGCGTTTTAAGTGAACTAACAAAAAGCACTCTCATGAGTGCTTTTATTGTAACTGGGCTAAAAGGATTCGAGACCTTTGATGACGGGTCAGGTCCGTTGCCTTACCGCTTGGCGACAGCCCATCAACAACGATAAGAATTATAGCATGGTCACAAAATTTTTCAAGTGCTTTTTTAAATTTTTGTCTACTTTCATAAAGTATTTTAACTCTCTTTTTCCATCTTTATACAAAAGAAAGGTTTATTCGCACTGTTCAGAGACCAAAAAGCCTTTGACATCCGTATCATTTATTTTGTGTAAAAACTTTTGCAAAAGGGTGTAGAAACTAAGCCTTATTTTTGATATACTATTTATATTAAAATGAAAAGCAAACAGGAGGTATAAAGTGCAACTATTTCAGCCTTATGAGAAAATGATATACTTACAATGAATCCATTTAAGATAACGAGGAGCCTGTCTTCTCACCTGTGGTACAGAAGGTCACGTGCATACAATGACTATCTTCCTCAGCGGTCTTGGTGTCATCTGGAACAAAGATGTAGGCTTTGTATTTATAAGAGGAAGCAGATACACTAAGGAATTTCTTGATAAATACGATACTTTTTCAGTGACTTATTTTGCTCTGACAAGCCAACAGGTCTTTATGCTCAAATACATAGAAGTGTATCGGACGCGATGAAAACAAATAGAAAATGCAAGGGTTTCATCGTAGATGTATTGCAATGGTACCCCTTATATTGATGAGGGGCGTGATGTTGTAATCATAGAAAAAGCTATCCGTGACTAGATTAATCCGGAAGATTTAATTGACCCTGAGATTGACAAAACCTTTTATGAAAATAAAGACTATCATTATATGTACATAGGTGAAGTTATCCAACTTATGTCAAGATAACGCTTTTATATAGCAGCTAAACTCTAATAAATGAAGAAGAAGGAGAGAAATGTCTAAAAATTATTTTAACCGGTGACAGACCACCGGAAAGCTTTTCATTTGTACTACTATGTAGCTCATTGAAAAGAAGGGTTGAACTTCAAAATTCAGGCGAATTTGATGAAATATATATCATGATTGCTGATGCGCAGGCACTTACAGACAATGCTGATAATCCAGGAGAAGGTAAGGCAGGGAACATTATAGAAGTAGCACTTGATTATCTTTTCTGTTGGGCTTAATCCGGATAAATGTACCCTGATTCATCCAGTCACAGATATCAACAGGCTATGCGAGCTTTTCTATTATATGGATTTAGTTACAGTTTCAAGACTTCAGGAACCCAACCGTAAATACGGAGAAGTACAGCTGAGAAACTTCAGAAACCAGTATTCCTGTTGGATTCTTTACTTATCCTATAAGCCAGTGCGGCAGATACTCACCGCATTTAAGGCTACATGATATGCCTGTAGGTGAGGATCAGGAGCCTATGATAGAGCAGACTCGTGAAATAGTTAGAAAGTTTAACTTCACTTATAGTGATGTACTTGTAGAGCCAAATATAATGCTCCTGACAATAGGCCTGCAAGAGACTTCCGAGAACTGGTGGCAAGGGCCAAGATGAGTAAGTCTTTGGAAACTGTATCTATCTATCCGATACTGCTGAGAAGTTAAGACTCAAAGAGTTAGCATATGCACCGATCCTGACCATATTAAGGGTGTCAGTGACCGCGTAAGATTGAAGAATACAGTATTTACCTATCTCGATGCCTTTGTAGAAGGCTGACAGCTTCAGCAAGTACCTTCCTAGTATGAAAAATCTGGATGCCTTAAAGCCCATTATCAGGCAGTGGACTTGGAGATGTGGAGGTGAAAAACGCTTCCTTAATGCAATCTTGAAGAAGGAGCTTGAGCCTATAAGAGCCAGAAGATATGAATAAAAAGGATATTCCATGTATACGATACTTAAAAGAGAGCGAGAAGGCAGAAGTGTACGCAGCCATCCCTTTTGGATGTAAAGTCTGCTATGAAAATCAATTATTTCGATGATGTTGAACTAATAAAAGAGCAGAGCGAAAGATTCCACTAATAAAGATATTAGCAAAAACTGATAAAGTCTTAGCAAACTCGAGTAGACGAAGTGAAGCGGATGTCTAAGCGGAGTTCGGACATTTATCAGTTTTTGCGTTTACAGGTATATCGACCTATTAAATCCAAAGTAGCTAAGCCTGCATTCCAGAGTCTCTTCTTCTTCTCTTCCTAAGGCTCTTTATAATCGAATTCGCACTAAGCATGCCAAGTGCCAAAGCAAGTGCAACCGATATAGTATTGGCGCCCAGTTTACCAAATTTATGCCATTCCTTTGTTACCGCATAGTGCATGGTTTTATACAGCATTCCTCCCGCACAAGTGGCATTATCGCAGACACTAAGAATACTCGATAGCCTTCTGCTCTTACTAGCATGATTTCAGCATAAATATTATCACTACGGCTACCACAAAGTACTTCATAGGCTCAGAAGAAACAAGCATCCCACTCCTATGTATGCAGCCCAGCCTATAAAGCCTCCAAATCCAGCTGCTATAAGCCTTTTTGAATTTGTAGTAGGGAATGTACAGGCACTAGCCTATGCTTCAAAAAACAGAAGCCGCAAGCGTAATGATAATTACCATATAATACGGCAGCTCTACTACACTTGGACACTATAGTTCTTGCAAACATCCTCATAAAATCTTGATGCAGATGAAAAGCCGAGGCTACATGGCCAGCTATGAGGGTTGCCTCTATAAACCTGATTCCACCTGTGATGTGTATCTCGCCAAACATATCCTTAGGGAATTAGTAAGCATTATACGGATGAGGAGCATTACATCTCCTATACTGACCATAGCCTACCGAGTCTGGCAATCCCCATTCTCACCGCAACTATAGCAAGGAAGCCACCTACAAGAGATGATGCCACTATTGGGATAAATTTATTTATTTCTATTTTCTTTGCAAATTCATCAATATACTTAAATAATACAGCTATAGCTGAAGATGATTTAGGCATCCTTAACGCTTCCTCCAAAAGAAAAAGTGTAAAAGGTAAAGGCAATCAGCATGAAAAAACAGTATTTGGTGATAAAAGGAGTAATACTTCTCATTCATCAGCTCCTTAAATCTCCCCTGCCCTTCTTTCACACTCAGCTTATTATCACAGATTTCTCTTGAAAGAGCGTTCATTTTCTCAAAGCCTATCCATATTAGAAGCAAATTTGTCTACCCTTCTTAGTCTGTGTAACAGAGCCATATTCTCCATAGTATACTGTAACAATTAGGCTAGTATATCGAAAGTGCTTCTGCCCGTACTGCACCAAAGCTCTTACATATTCTTCTTATGCTGTATTCAGTTCTGCAACCTCTGCTCCTGAGCATCACCATCTGCTCAGCTATATCAAGAACCAGTCAGCTCTCTTCCCATTCCTGCCCTCCTGGTACTGCCTGTGTCACTTTTACTGCTGCTGATATTTTTATTCATCATCAATATTTTATCCAAAAAGCTAGCTTTTTCCCGCGTATTTATAAAGCGATTACAGTTTCAAGGTTCGATAGGACATACTGATTAGATATATATTGCAACACTTGATTAACTTTTTGACAATTTCCTCAACAAGCTCCTTCATTTCAGCTCTCTTTGATGTCCCCTCATCACTCAAGCTTCTCCTGCTCTTCAGTAGCGGCAGGCAGCACCTCAGGAAGGTTAGATTATTATAGTTTACCCAAGCCTTTATATGCTCTTTCCCTGACCATAAAGAGGAGCGGATGTTCCATTCCCTCAAAGTTTTGGCTATGAAGCTTTAGCAATTATGGTTTTCGTATTTTCCTGCGTAGAACATCCCCATCAGTACTGTTTCTATTGCATCATCAAAAGTGGTGTCCAAAAGCTATCTTTATTGCAGCCAAGTTTCCTTTTGTTTGCTGTAAAGATGCCCTTCTATTCTTGCACATAGATAGCAGGGACTCTATGTCAAAAACCGCACCAAAAGATATCACTTTCAAAGATTTCTACAGGTATTTCAAGCGCTTTGCATTTCAATCAGCTTTCTGTTTGCAGATTTAGCCCGGATCCATCACAATGAACTTTGGCTCATATTCAAACTTTTCTATGTCTTTTTAAGCTCCTGCATAAAGCTAGCAAGCAAAATGAATCCTTGCCCCCGATATACAGAACTGCAATCTGTCTCCCTTCTTTGATTAGCACCTGCTACTTTTTACGGCTTTTACAAAATTGGTCCATATCTCTATGATACTTTTTACTATGCTTCTCTCTATTTCTTTAACTCTCTAATTCCTTCATATACACCTTTTCTATGTCTACTCTGCGTAATGTAAATGTGCTTCATCAATGTTTTCTAAAGTATTCTTAAGTACTCTGCCACGTCACAGGGAGGTTCTGGTCAGGTAGTAATACCCCTCACAGGACTTGCTCCGTGGATATCTCCCCTCAAAGTCCCTAAGGAAGTAAACGATTTATCAAAAGAGGAAGAATGTCCTTAGACTCCAAGTCTCCTGCCATAATGAGATAGCAGCTGTTCTACAGCCCATTGTCCAAAGTAGATTATACTATCCTTATATTTTTCGTGGTTTCTATGTTGCATATATATGCTCCAAGGCATGAGTCAGCTGTAGTTTCATAACCCGGTTCTTTGTTAGGTGCTGTCATCCTCAAATCAAAAGGTGGTTATGATTTCAGAGCCAACTTTATCCTTTTCTCGATACCCTTTACCCGGCTCAAGTACAGGTGATTAACTGCAAACTCCGCTGTCTTTATCCATAATTCCTCCAAAATGTTATAATTCTTGTTTTATGTGGTGTATACCAGTGCTACAGGCATAAGCTTTTGCTTTTTATCCAAAGATAAATGTCTATTCTGCGCCCTATCCATTAAACTGAGTATCAGATAGTAGCTGTTGCAATATGCAACAGCTTTCTGGAAAAGCGTTTCGTGTTTTATTTCAACTTTGTACTGTTATCAGCTCTTTGAAACTGATCTGTACTATCTTTGGCCTCGGTCAGGCTGTGGCTTTGTCGTATTCGCAGTAGCTGCACTCTTTGTGCTGCCGCCTGAGCGTAGTGTTCTGATGAAACCTGAGCCGTCATAGCTTTTCTCCTGCTTCGCCTTTTGACCGATAGTAATCTTCAAAAAGCTTTATTGGCAGCTCAGTCTTCTTGGATATATCAGGAAGTTCTTTCATTCCAAGCCTTAGTTGCTTCTTTGTGGCCCTTCTCCATTGCTTTTGATGGCTTTTCATCTGTTCCATCATCTCCTGCAAGGGCTGAAGTGTTCAAACATTCTCTTTGAAGTCTGTTCCACTCCCCAGTGCCTTTTTCGGAAATGTCTTCTGTGCCTGCTTTTTGACCTCTTCTACACTAATAGTTGCCGTAGCAAGAGCTTTCCAGATTCCATCCACGTGTTATCGGTTGCAATAGCAATCTTTTCACCCTACTCGGTCAATGACTGTTTCACAAGCTCTAAAAACCTACTTCTGTCTCAGCTCAACTCTTCTTTTGAGTGCTTTATCAAGGGCTGCTCTGTCTTCCTTACTCATCTTATTGATTTTGTAAGGCTCTTTGTTAGTGTCTTCTTTTTAGTACTTTTTCATAGACTGCTGCCTGATTTTCTGTCTTAACCTAGCATTTCGCGTCTGCCCTACGGATGATTTGGACTCGAAGGGAGGCACTTATTAGCTGGGCTTTGGCTTTACAGAAACTTCTGCATCTTTTGTCTTTTGAGACTTTTTCTCGCCTTACCTGAGGCGCATGCAGGCACTAACACCTGCAATAATACTACTCATTTTTCTCCTTTCCTTGAAGATTTACGCAAATCCTTTTGCTTTGTTTAGACATACTACTTACAATGCCCTTATCAATTATATCAAGATTAAATGACAATCTTTTATGCTAGTATCTCCCTCTGGGTACCGCCTGTAAGTTTGCTGATCTCAAATTCTTCAGAAAACAAAAACTACCTCCATCAAATAGCCTAGTATTTTCTCTGAAATGTTTCACTCTTTAGAATAAGCCTTTAGCTGAGACTATCATATCGTCTATATCAAATTTCAGGTTATCCCTCATATCTTAGCGCTGCATTCCTCTTATACTAAAGAATCCCTAAAATGCAAACTTGCCCTTGATATAACATCAGTCATACACTCCTTGGTAAAATACCTAAATACAGATAGACCATAAGGTTCTCATACCAGATATCAAGCATTTTGTTTTCTTTCCTGCATTTTTCTAAATTCCTCCAAAACTTCTTTTGCTTAATTCTGACTTGAAATCTTGCAGTCAATACTCACCATTCCTCTCAAGCATACAAGTTCACCAAGCAGATAACAGACCTCTTCAAAATGCGTCAAAAGAGGCTTTCCTCCTCATTTGTTACAGACAGGCTTCACTCCTGCGTAATTGTTCTGGTGAGGTCGTCTCTTCCTCCCTCATTTATAATCTCCTGTGCCTTTTGATACAAAAGGAAAAGAAAATCACTAATCCTCTCATATATGTCCCTTTGTTTCATCTCCTGCAAGATGGCTATGCCTTTATCTCTGTAAGTCTCAATCTCATCTACAAACATGAGAAGACTTCTTCATACTCACTTCATGTATTTCTTTCCAGATGAACTTAATCTCATCTTCCCCGAGAATAAAAAGCCTCCCACTTCATCCGCAGAGGAGAGCTCATGTGTCTTTTTCCTTTGTATTCTCATACTCTACCGTAAACCTTTGGATACTCGAGTACACACCTTACATAGGACTTTTTCACCAAGATTTATGTAGAATATCCAAAGATCTATTTAGAATGGACATTCACATCCTTTGATCTAAAGGTATTACACTCATCCTCTCTGTCTGAGCTGTCAACCATAGACTCCTAAAGCCTATCTCCAAAGCTTCCTTCTACCTTCTTATAGTACCTCATAAGAGTCTTCATCAATATCAAGCCCCCAGCCTATACAGCAGCTATCCGTGCAGTCCGTCCTACATACATTTAAAATCATAATAATAATCAGGTACTCTAAGTTTCATTTTTCCTTTAGTGCTTTGAGGCTTTTGAGTGATAGGGCTCCAGTCATGTTTACCGGATCGACTATCTTGATCTCTTTCCTCTGAAAGTATTTTTCCCTCTCAAAAGAAGGTCTCGAATCGACTTATTGGACTGAAGAGCCTCTTTGCAAGCCTCTGCTGATTTTTATATATCCAAGATAGGGCAGAGAGCAGTAACACCCACACTATGATCCACAAGCTCCTGACAACGGGCTTCATTGGCAGTAATTCCGGGTTACGCAGTTATCTCACAAAGGTCTGCACTGCACTTGCAAGGATATCTATTGATTCAAACATACAGTAATATACCAGTTCAAAGGGTTAAAGCTCCAGCTGTCTCCTTCTGCCGCCATAGTGATGGTGCATTCATTGCTCATTACCTTAAAAGTCATGACCTGATTTACCACCTCAGGTATACAGGATTGACCTTACGTAGCATGATGGATGAACCATTTTTGCTTAGCAGGAAGAGTTGATTTCATTACTCCTGCACGGGGGTCCTGAAGATAAGAGCCTAGCACTGGCATATCTTAGACAATGTAACTGCACAGGCCTTTTCATTGAACCCTGATACAGAGACGAAGGCATCTATATTTTGAGTTGCATCTATAAGGTCTTCAGCCAGTTCCAAACTGATTCGGATACTTCCCGAGAGAGTAGCGCGCAATTATCTCCATATATCCCTTTGTCTGCATTTATTCTCGTGCCTATTGCGGTACCGCCCATATTGACAAAGTTATCTCTTCTATAGCGTGCTCCATACGGTTGATATCACGCATAATTGCTAGGCATGTAGTAAACTCCTGTCCGAGCCTTTATAGGGCACCGCATCTTGCATCTGAGTCCTTCCCCATTTTTGATACTGCATCAAACTCTATAGCCTTATCACAAAGCGCAGTGTGAAGCCTTAGAAGCTCTTGTGTTTAAGCCCTGTCAAGCAGACGTATCGTAGTCATCTTGCTCGCTGTAGGTGATTACATCATTAGTTGACTTACTATGAGTTTCATGTGTATTGCCTGGATGTACAACGGAGTAATCTCCTTCTTACCGCCAAGCAACTCTATTGCACGGTTTGCTACAACTTCCGTTCGCATTCATATTGATAGGTTCCTGCACCCGCCCTGTATGAGGGATCTACTATAAAGTCCTTCCAGTAATTTCCGAGTATTATCTCATGTAGGCTACTATTATTGCTTTTTGTTATATTGTCATCAAGGAGTCCTACAGCACTAGTGTTAGCCATAGCAGCAGCCTTTTTGATAAAGGCAAGGCTTCTTATGAGCCCGGATGCATCTAAGCCTCCCTGTTATGTGAAAATTTCTGCAGCCCTAAGGGACTGCACCCCATAGTAAGCATCCTCAGGTACTTCCTTTTCCAATTGAGCGCTTTCGTCTCAATATAGCTTTTTCCCTCATCCATCATCTCTGTTCCTTTTAATGATGTGGGTGTCAAAGCATGACACCTATTGATAACGGGATCACAGCACAGCTTTTAGCATCCTGCAAAAATGGTAAGAATTTCTATTCCCTTTACCATTTTAATCCCTTTTCATTAAATTATTCAATCAAGATTCTTGTTTAATTTTCCTCGCCCAAAGGCTCATATATAAAACCTATTTACAAAAGTCATTCATCCTGTTATTTATGCACGTTATTCGTATCTCATACTGATATGGGTCACTCATTTTACTTCATATTCGCTTCCATCAAAACTATCTCCGTCCATTACCGCCTTACGAAGCGCTGTAATAATTCTCACATCACCGTCTACCCAGTACTGTGCGTGAATATCCTGAATCATTTCCTGACATGCTCTGTGTCTGTCCTTCCTGTTACCTCGTTGATCAGGTCACAAGGCATGCCGTTTACAAAAGTCTTCAAGTATTGGTATATATCCTCTACTCCATTTAACAGAACCCTCCTTATTCTCCTTACCAAAGTCAAAAGCAAGTTTACTAAGTTCGTTAAAAGTCAGCTCCTTTAGCTAAGACATCAGTATTGTCCTGCAAAGCGCTTTACGCGTCTATAATCTATGACTGAGCCATCCGTGATATTGCTTTCATCAATCACCTCATCAAGCTTTTGAAGCACTTTGGTATATGCCTTGCAGTCCTCTACCCATCCATGCTCTTGCCTCAACCGCTACTTTTCAGTAAGATCCTCCTGATTTCTAATCTTGTCATACAACCAATAATGAATCGGGACCTAAAAACAAACTCATATGTAGATTCTCCTTCAGTGTCTTTTTAGTTGACTTTATCACTACAACTTATTATAATTATAACATAAAATACGTTGTATAGACAGACCAAAAGAGTTTTTATGAATTATTTATTTCTTACAAATCACCCTTATTCCGAGTGGAGTAGAGAGAGAGATAGAGCACCTGCTTTCCTGCCTAGGGTGCAGGAGAAAAGACTTATCAAAAGAACGAAATCATATTTAGGAGGCAGGCAGTGCCGTGGAGTGGGAAAAATAGTACTTTGTTCAGTAGTAGTGACGGTGGTCAATTTTCACTGGGGAACAGTAATATATTCAATATGTGGGAAACGGGAGATATTTGCTGAAACCACGCCGCCATCCCGCAAAGAACTTCTGTGATGTTGTAGCAGCAGAGCCTTGCGAGATTCTCTTTCTTAATCTGACAGAAGTTACTCACCACCCTGTACCAGTGGCTGTTCCTTCCATCAGAGCCGATACACAATCTCTTCGTATCTCTGCTATGAAAAGTCTTAACTCCTCAAGGATGTGAGTACACTGCTCCAAAATCCATATGTATAAACTGCTCTCCTACCTATCCGGAGCAGGCAATGGTAAATAGCAACACATTTCACTATCTTTTGACCGCCAGCAGCTTTCGCAGACTATCTCGGGTGTGACTGCAGTGCTTATCAAATGAGCTTAGCAAAGATGCAGAAAGGATTATCATTTCCTTTTAAAGAAAAAATGAATTCATCCTGCACGAAACCTAATCTGTAGTGAGTTATACTATCAATATTTGGGTTTACTTTACATACATAAATGCGGGTTTACCACATTAGAGCTAGACAGCTAGTCATCTTTCCAATGTGGCAACCCTTTTGTTAATTTCTTTTATCTAGTTACTTCAGAAAATGTTCTTTATTAGCAAATTCCATATCCTGTACTACTTCTGTAGTTCCTACTGTCATTACCTCATTTCTCCCTGACAGCAATGTAGGATACCGCATGGTACGTCTCACCTTTTTCCATCCAGATCTGAACCTGTCCCGCGTCTCACCTCTTAAAGTCATTCACGATTGATCAGAACCATTGGCTCTATCTTTTAGGTGGATGGCAGATATACTTTCTCTGTCAATCGCCATACCAGTGGCGCTAGAATCTGTGGTCCTTCATTGAAATAACGGTTGATGTCATTCTCATCTATGGTAATTTCAACAGGAATAAGTATTTAAAGAGCGGTTAGCTGAGGAACAGTCATATGTCCTCCTGTGCACAACTATCTCTCCTTTTCTACCTGTGGCTTGCTGCAACCTATGCATTCTCTGCTTCTTCCCAACGCTCATTTGCTAACAAGCATTCAGCATCAGTCCTTGAATCACGATAAATACCATACCACTCTTCAGTGGTAAAAATTAACTGCGCAGATAGGAAGAGGATATTCTGCCCCTTATATCATTTCTTCAGCACGCTTTAATATCATCCAGATGCACATTCCATTCAGGACTATGCTCAGTTACCTTTTGCTAAAGCTTCCCAGCTCGTCACGGATCTCATCATCACTGTCCACATAACTGCGCTGAAGACTTGAAACTCCGTATTTTACCTTAAGATGAGGATACAGAAGATCACCCTTCTTGGCATAGTGATGCATCTCCCTCATCTTATTAAAATATCTCACTTCTGTTTTTCTTAAAACTCTCTAAAAGTACAGTAAGAGCGTCATTTTCCTTAGTAAATGTATAGAGGATGTCCAACAGTCTTTTAGAGCCTCTGCCCTTTCTATATGTTATCAGAATAGTCCTTTAGGAAGGAATACGCTTTACGCTCAGCAGCACCTTTCCTTCATATGAAGCCTCAACTGCCTTCTCTGCATATAGCAATCTTTTCTTCGGTGGTTGTCCCCGTGAAAAGTGCTGAATGGATATCGCAAAGTTTCTGAATCTCTGTGATAGGAGTTCCTCTTGATAAGCTCCTGTTCCAGCCCTCATTATCTCAGATGCTTCTACTGAGGCGAAGTTTTTAAAGCTGTCAGCACTTGTCTCGGGCGTCCTCTCTGCCCCAAGTCTCTTTAAGTATCCTTTTAACTGTCTCTGTACGGCTTTCAGGCTTGTCTCCTCACAAGCCTTATTCTCTTTAGCTGCCTCTTTACCTCTTCTTCCGGCTTAGCTGCTACTTCAGCCTTTACCACAGTATCAGCAGGCTTTGTTGGCTCCTTTTACCTGCCATAGCAGGCATCTCACCTACAAGCTCAAAGCCATTTGACATAAGAGCAGAGACTACATCCATCATTGATATACCTTCATCTTGGCACCCTTTGGGATGGTAGTAATCCTTCCAACAGAGTTTAGCATCGCCTTCTTAGTAACTCTCAGTAAAGCCAAGATTATACATTATATCTGTTAACTCCGGATATTCACTAACCAGTTCATATACTGTTTTGATGTAAATCTATTTTCTTTGACATTGTATCGTCCTCCTCTTCGTTATTATACTATAAGGATAATGCAAGATACAATAAGATTATGTTGTTTTTAACAACGAATAATTAAAATCATTATCAGTTAGAGCAAATTAAAGAAAATCCCATAAATTGGGGATTTCTCCACAATTTATAGATTATCAAAAATTCCGTAAAACTAGGATATTTTTCTCCACTCATCCCTCATAATAGACCTGTCTATAGTATGCTCCTTAGAGAATACAAATATTTTATCTGCAATATCTTTAACTGATTAAAATGATGGCTTGAGATAATTATGGTTTTCCCGCTGTCTTTAAGGCTCTTCACTAAGTTTAAGAATCAGCTCTCTATAACTTAGCGAAAGACCGTAAAGAGCTCATCAAAAAATGTATACATCAGGATTCATCGTTAGCACCGAGCCGATTGCTATGCTAAGCTTTTTCCCTCACCTGAAAGATGATATGGTATTCTATCCTGTAGATGTTCAATAGTCTTAGTATGTTCATCTACCCTCTCCTTTATTTCCTCATCTGATAGTCCCATTTGCTCAGGACCAAAGGCAAGTTCATCCTCGTACTGAGTTATTAAACAGCTGAATATCACTATTTTGAAATACAAGTCTATGCTTTTATAAATATTGGCTATCTATCCTTTATAAGTGCTGCATCAACTTTTTATACCCTAAAAGATATTCTCCAGCAGAGTGGGTAAAGCCCCACTAATATTTTAAGCAGGTAGACTTACCAGCTTTGCATTAGATTATAATACTGAGCAGACTCACCCTCTTTGATATCCGGATTAATATTTGAACCTATTCCATCACTATAAAAATACTCACCCTATGTATTGATATCACTACTTCTCCGAGTCAATTTTATTTTAACACAATGAAAGACAATCATACAGGACTACAGTCCTAAGCACCGATAATAAAATCATAGCGGTTAAAAGATAATCTCCTTAGTTATTCAGATTATAACTCTCGTAAAACCATCGCCTCATAAAAGCTCTCTGGTATATCTGTCAGTGCCATTTATTATAACTGCCCTATAATTGCTCCCATCAAGTCTTTTGTCTTCCTTCATTCCTATACATCTTAGTTTAACCGCTTCAATTATGCTAACTGTTACATTGCTACTACATATATATACTTATAGCATATATCCATAGTTTGTACAAACAACATTGGCATCCCTAGCTGTCTGAGTGCTTTCACAAAGCGAAGGAAATGGAGAGATGCTGAAAATATCGATAAGTTCGACAAATTTACACCCACACGAAATAAGAATAGCGAAGGATTCACATTGTTAGCAAATATAACTCCCGCAAAATAAATACAAACGAGAGGAAGACATAAAATGAAGAGTCTTTTAACAGCCGATATAATGGTACTCCCTTTATATCAAAGTCAGCTTTGATAGGAAAAACAAGGAGGTTATCCGCAAAAATATTAGGTTTTTACTGAGCGAAATAACAATCGTTAATATCTATAAATTCCAGTAATCTAATATAAGAGAGTTCTTTTTCACTAGCTTCATTACGCGTGAATCTAATTTTATCTAACAACTTAGACAATGTGTTTAAGTTCTTGCCAAGAAACATTGAAGATTTACTAAACTCAAAGTCATTACATTCATGTAAGAAAGGAGGAAGATGAAACTCTTCCTCCTTGTATGTCTCTCTAGATTAAATAATCCTCTTTCATCAGCACTTCCTTTGTATCAATAATAGAATAGCCATACTACATTTGTTTTTCGAGTTTGCTCTGTATAACTGTCTCGTATTATCTTACCAAGTATAAAAGAAGATCAAAATCCTAGTAACTGCAGATAGTATATATCCTATCGAAAGATTAGTATTAGGATAGTATAATCCGGGAATATCAGAATTAAACTCAAAAACCTCTTTCCAAACCTTTAGGTAAGAGGGCCTGTGGTTTGTCTTATTCAAAGATCTCAAGAAGCTCCTCATTTGACCACTTCACAAGTAAAGTACCTTCTGCAAGAAGACCAAGTGTGTAAGTATCAAAAAGAAATAATAAAATATCTAAGCTTAACGTCACAATGGAGTGACCCTGTTTTTATCTTCCATAACAGGACCCTGAATTTTTCAGGTGATATTCTTTTAACAAACTTAAAAATGACAAAGTGTAAAAATACTTCAACAAAGCCGGCAACAGCCAAGTGAGGTAAACATCATTGCAGGAATGGTAACAGATAGTCCGTAAGGATTATAAAGTGCAACACCACCATCGTTAAATAGTATCGGCTGATTCCCAGCTCTATAGCAGTAGCTAAAGCTGCTAAATTAAGTCCCACATAAGAAGAAATAATAACACCTATGGTCCAAAGATTTCTTTTTGAAAAATCTATATATAGCATAACCAGCAAACGGCATAATTATAGCCATATTAAGGATGTTGGCTCCCAGTGCCTAGTATTCCTCCATCTCCAAAAGAAAGGCACTGTAATAATAAAGCGACTGAAACAGATATTGACGCAGCGTACGGTCCCATAAGAATAGCTAACAAAACCGAGCCTACAGCGTGCGCCGTTGCCTCCGGGTACAGGGACATTAAACATCATCATCAAAACGATAATGAAGATGCAACTCCAAGCATAGGAGCCATCTCTCTATTATCTTCTGCCTCCTTAACCTTCTTTACGGAATAGGCAAGAACCGGTGCAGCAACACCCTGCTGTTACGGCACAAGATAGTGGACTTAGATAATTATCCGGAATATGCATATTTTTCCCCTTTATTATTTAGATATTGTTTTTGCGTAAGTTTAGAGGTTTGAGTCCTTTTAACTGCTCTCATAAAAGTCAATAGCTCTATAAAGCAACTTACTGTTTTCGTACAAACTATCGCCCATAATTCTTAGTATAAAGCCACCTTCTTCAAGTTCCGAAATCCCAAAAATTGAGGTCTCTTCATTAGAATCAGTTCCTCTATATTCATTTTCAAGTTCACTGTAAATGAGGTCTATCCAGTTTTTGTTATAATCATCATCAATTACAAGTAAGGAATTAAAATTCTATATCCTTCCATAAACCAAAGCTCATTAATTGGCATTTTCCCCGGTTCAAAAACAAGGTAGTCATTAAAGCAAAGTCTATCTTCCTATAGACTCTTGTTCTTAGTTTTACTCTCTATAAGAAAACAGCTTTTCATCCTTTGACCAGCCAGATGTAATACCATCTGTCAGAATAAGACCTGCTCCTTTTTAGATGTATCTTGGTATCCTGTTTAAAAACAGAGTTTTTCATAAGGAATGACCTCATCTATATAGTACTCCAAAAAGCCGTCTTCTCCTACTGTTATTTCATGTTTAACTGTAGTTTGTTTCCTGTCCGTTTTCACACTTGTAGATGTAGCTGGGAGTCTGTGTCGTTAATATTGCGTGGCAATAATCATCAAGCAAAAACCTCGCTGTAATAACTCTCTCCTTCAAGAAAACCACCTCTGTCGACACCAAAAATAGAGTGGTATAAGGTCAGTCCGTGGAATCATTGCAGAAATCTAGAATTCCACTTCTGTACCCCTTTTGTCTAAATAGTTTCTACCATCCCTAAAGCCTGAAGTGGAGCTTGGTAATCCCGTCATATTCTTCTTTTTCATCATTCCCCACTTTCCATAAGTTAACAGTGATTTTAAGTACATTACTAAAGATCCTCTAAAGCACGTCCTTCTTTATCCATTTTATTACCTCATCAAGACCTTCATCAGTCTTTAGATTAGTAATAGGAATGTTCCCTTTGAACAGAAACTTTTCAGAGTCACTTCTCATCCTATCAAAGATTTGCACCAACATAAGAGCCAAATCGATTTTATTTATTATAAAAAGATCTGACTTTATCATACCTTGTCCTGCTTTTCTAGGTATCTTCTCTCCTCTGCAACGTCAATTATATAAATGGAAAAAGTCAACCAGCTCCGAGCTAAAGGTTGCCATAAATTGTCACCACCGCTTTCCAAAAATCAAATCAAGTTCATTATGAAATCTTTCCTCGAGTTCTTCAATAGCTACTGCCATATTCATTGAAGCATCTCTCTCTGATTGCAGTATGAGGGCATCCGCCTGTTTCAACTCCTATTATTCTGTCTTCTGACAAAACGGAGTTTTCACCATAAACTCTGCGTCTTCCTTGGTGTATATATCATTTGTGATAACCCCGATATTATAGTCGTTAGCCATTCTGCAGGGTAAAGTCTCTCAATAAGTGTCTTTTTCCTGAACCTACCCGGTCCACCTACCCCTATCCTTACAGCTCTTTTCATCTGTGCCTCCTTCATATAAAGATTACAGTTAAGACATCTAAAGCTCTCCCCGGTCAAGACATAAAAAGCCTTGCTTCCTGTCTTTCATACTTTATCTATGCCATTTCTACAATAGGTGCGTTTTGCACCAAGATCATCAACCGACAGTTTCTTTGCAGTTTCATATAAATCCGATAACATTTCATTTATATTTCTAAGAATAACCTGCCCCTCTCTTTGACCTAGCGGTATCTGCTCTGACGGCATTTTGTATAAGGTTGAGGCTATACTGTAGCCATAATATAAAAATGCATCTTCTTTGAGATATTCAATAGAATGTGCAAAATTGAGAACACTCTACAGCAGGATTCCCATAGGGACTCACCCTCTGCAATCCACTTCATATACTTCTCAAGTCCCTGGTATGTTCCCGTGGATTCCTTCTATCAAGCGAAGCATCTGTTTGCCTATCAGTTTGGTACCGTTTCTCGTTTCCTTTGCAAGGGTGGATATTGTGAGTATTCTATCATAATCTTTTAACAGATTAAGCTTATTAAGGCTCAAGGCTACTAGTGAGAGCAGTGCAAGAGCCCCTCTCCATGAGTAAACTGCGACTCAAAAAGTTCTTTATCCAAATATTAAAAATCATCAGCCTTCTTAATCCTTCCGTCTGACAGATAATTCTCCATACCAAACGAGTGATTAAAGCTTCCTATCGGAAAAGTTGAATCACAGATTTGAAATAAATCTAGTGTTTTTGATTTTCTCCCCATAATCTCTCCGCTTCTATGACTTAAAATTTCTCTTAATGTGTATGAGGATGTCTCCTTATGCCCTCATCTTCGTGCTTATGAGCTCCATCTGAACTAAGGTTTGCATAATGAAGTGCTTCCTCAAGCTGAACTTTTTCAATGCAAAATGGGGTACCCATCTTTTTAAGATTTACTTCAACAACAGGGTCGTATAAAAGAGAAATCTTACCATCCCTTACCTGTACAGGCTTATGAAGGTTGCCCAAAGTATGTGCAATGATACCCATGTCATTTATATCCTTTGGAGTAATTATTATCATCTCCTCAGGAATAACAGAAAGAGCAAGCATGTGACCTTCATCAATTATAAAAATACGAGCCATTCTCAAGCTTTTTCGTCATCACTTAGCCTAATTCCAAACTCATCTGCCATGGTCTGATTTAACTCTTAGAATCACCTTTGACAAATCATCGCTTTTTACCATTGCTGTCTCAATATGCTTGCTTTTCACGGATGCATCATCCTTTAGATTGCCTGATATTTTAGTAAAAATCATTTCAACCTCCTAAACTGCCAAGTTTTAATATATCATTTCAATCTGCCACAATCGTATCCTTTGTAGAACTTTTTATGTAAGAGGGAATTTCAGGAAATTTTCCTCTTACATAAAAGCCGGAAGCACTTTCCGGCATCTATCTTTTAGAATAAGTAGTATCTCTGCGCCAGGGGACGATAGTATCTACAGTTTCACAAGTAATCAGCTGTCCGTCTATCGTAACATTAAAGTTCTGAGGATCTATCTTTATAGTGCTTGGTGTGTAGTCATTAAGTTTCATGTCATAGCTTTTGTAAGATTTCTTGTATTCATTACAGGCAACACTATTTTTATCCAGGTGCAATTCTTCTTTAATGCCGTGATCATAGGCATACTTAGATACGAAGGTGATATTGGTAGAGTCCAACTGCCTTTCCTCTGGCACCATATAAATCCCTCATAAATCTGAGGCTGTGGTGTAGGTAAGCTTGAGCTTGCATCTCCCATTACACCATAGGTAATCATCCCCGCTTTAGTACCATCTTAGGGCTTTGCTCCAAACTTTGCAGGCTCCCAGAGCACCAAGTCAGCATACTTACCCAATCTAACTGAGCCGATATATGAACTCATACCGTTCATAATCTGCAGGATTTGATTGTATTTCGCAACATATCTCTTGATTCGGTTATTATCGTTATACTTTGTATCTCCCTCAAGCGGACCTCTTTGAGCCTTCATCTTGTCAGCGAGCTGCCAGCAGCGCATAGCAACCTCACCAACTCTTCCCATCGCCATAGCATCACTTGTCATAACGGAGATCGACCCAAGTCGTGGAGCACGTCTTCTGCTGCAACTGTCTGCTTACGGACACGTGACTCTGCAAAAGCAACGTCTTCAGGCTACCTTAGGATCAAGGTTGTGGCAAACCATTGTCATATCAAAGAGCTCATCTATAACATTTCTTGTATATGGGTTGGTCGGGTTGGTAGAAGAAGGAAGTACATTCTTATGTCCTGCAACAACCATTATATCAGGTGCATGACCACCGCCCGCGCCCTCGGAATGGAAGGTGTGGACAGTTCTTCCGCCAAATGCATTTATAGTATTGGAGACAAATCCACCCTCATTTAACGAGTCGGTATGAACTGCAAACTGTACATCATACTTATCCGCAGCTTTAAGAGAATTATCAATACCTGCGAAGGTAGCGCCCCAGTCTTCATGTGTCTTTATTCTCTCTGCTCCAGCCTCTATCTGCTCTGCAGTTGTTCAGGACTGCACCTGCACCCTTTGCAAGAATACCGAAGTTTAGTGGCTCGCTGTCAACTGCTTCAAGCATTCTGTGAATATGGTATCTACCTGGAGATGTTGTTGCAGGTTTGAGCCGTCAGCAGGGTCCCGTACCACCTCCAAAACAAGGTCGTTATACCGTGTCAAGAGCGTGCATCTTGAGAGTCCGGGTGATATATAGTGAACGTGAAGGTCAATTCCACCTGCAGTTACTATCAGGCCTTCACCGGATATTGCCTCAGTGCTTGCACCTACAACAAAAGTCCACATCATCCATAATGTCAGGATTGCCACGCTTTACTATGGATAAAAATCTTGCCATCTCTTATACCTATGTCTGCCTTTATGATTCCTGTATAATCTATTATTGTAACGCCTGAAATGATGGTGTCAGCAATAAGTGGATTTTCACTTCTTAATTCTGTAGCGTTAGCCTCATTCCATCTCTAAGAACTTTACCGCCACCGAACTTGCTTTCCTGTCCGCGTGTATGGTATAGTCTTTTTCAATAGCTGCGAAAAGGTTTGTATCTCCCAAACGCACGCTGTCACTTCTACAATAGGTCCGTAAAGAGGAATTGTAGGTTTCTCTATCCATTTTGAAAACTCATGTTGTTTCCTCCTACTTTTGAATATCAAAAATCCGTTAACCTTATTATTAAAAGCCCGTACACGTCTTTTCCGCCGAAATCGATGAGTTTGCCCTCTCTCTCTTCGCGGCTCAAACCTTACTGCGGTACCTGCTGCGATATCAAGCCTCTTGCCATATGCCTTTCTCTATCGAACTTAAGTCCCTCTTCGTTTGCCTCTATAGAAATGAAAGTGTGAACCTTCAATTGGACAGCTCTATCTCCAACATTTTTAACTTTTAATTTAATTGCATCACTAACCCTTATTGTACTCGACAGGTTCTTTAGCTGATTTGTATTCTCCAGTATCCATGTTGTCCTTTCCACCGTATCAAAACCCGGTGATATGATATTTTTCATTATCCTTTCATACACTTAGCGTATGGGATCATGAATTGTAACAAGCTTGGTTCCATCAGCGAGATGTGCCTCACCTGAATCCCATAGGTATCATTTCAGGTATACCTTCCATCACATCTTTTCTTGTGAGAACCTTACCGCCTTCATTCATTGGTTCTTCCACAGTTTTTCCTTCTCTTGCACCTTCAAGTATATAACTAGTTATCAGTGCAACACTTTCAGAGTGATTGAGTTTAATCCCTATATCTTTTCGATTCTGTGCAATCATGGCCGTATAGGGCTAATCATCATTTTTCCCTGTTCTCTTTCTGTTAACTGCATACTGTCCCTTTCTGATTCTTTAATTTTGATCAGTGATTAGTAAGCATAAAGGAACTCCCGGTATCAAGCCGTCACAATACCCTCAAAAATAGCAAGGCATGGAACAAACTTACCCAAATCTTTTTGAGGTTAATTTTCCAATAAACGCTATCAACCATAAAAGACCCATAACCACCATATTCACCGCACATCCAGTTCCGCCACCAGCCTGCAAAACAAAGCAATCCTGCTGGATTGAGTTGATAGCTACAAATAAACTAAACCAACCATACAATCTTTGATCGAAATTAAAAGATTGTGTTGATTGCGGTGTAGAGGTAAGTAAATGCAAGAGCAAACCTGCTGGCGAAGCATAAAACCAGGATGCATCCTTGCCAACCATAGGCTCCATAAGCGATTACCGCAGATTTAATATAAGTCCGAGTCCGCCAGTGAATATATTCATGATTTCCATTTGACTTGTCTTAATCCCTTCCAAACGATAAAACCGTTACTCATAAGAACCATGCCAACGTAAAAGCAAAATAACTCCTAACAATTTGTACTCCTTTCACAAAACCTATAACCGGGTCTTATATATCATAAACGACTCATCATTATAGCAGCGCGTATTATGTACTATCACACAATATCATATGCTTTTTCGTCAAGAGTGTGGAATCAAAGTCCATAACCACATCCTCATCCTTTGGCTTAATATTGGTAATACTCATAAAGCCTTAGAGTATTATAAAAGTAACAATCATCGAATATACAGCTATTAAAAACTGCTCCCCTGCCTGTACGAGCAACTGATGAATAGAAGGAACTACAGTGTTTACATTGCTGTCAGCAAATACTCCTATAGAATAGTTCCTGTAAATCCACCCATTCAGTGTACTCCCATACTCCAAGTGCATCATCCCAGCCGTTCTTTTCTCCTGAAAACCAAGGGAAATATTTGCCATATAACACCTGCAATGAAAACCGATTATCACTCGCGAAACCATATTAACATATCCTCTGGCAGGCGTGATGGTCGCAAGACCTGACAACAGAGCCTGTCAACACGTCGACAAAGTTTACCTTTTCTAACTATAAAGACATGATACACACGAGGACATCATACCTGCTGAAAGGTACCCTATTGCGGTATTAGAAATGCTGTTGCAGCGAGATTATCTGCTTTTAGTGCTCCTCTGAATTGAAGCAAACCACAAACCACAGTAGCCCGGTACCCACTGTCTGCAATCATAAGGGTTATTGAGGTGCCATTGGTATTTTTATTTTTCTCTTGCCGGTGCATATATCGCGGCAAGTGGCAGAAAAATCCAGCAGTTGTATGTATAACTGCTCCTCCTGCAAAGTCTGCAAAAGCCAAGCTTAGATAAAAATCCTAGCCCCCAAGACCCAATGTTACACGGGATATGAGACAAGCAATGTCCAGAATATAGAAGACCAATGTAGCCCCTTCATATTGAGTCTTTCTGCGAAAAGCACCACTAATAGAGGGGCACTGTAATTACACAAAACATCATCCTGATATGCGAAAGAGCAAACAGGAATGGTTGACCTGTGTTCCATCAGGTAAAAATTAATATTATTAAAGAGCAAAATAATCGCCAATAGTACACTCCACCTATATCTCCACTGAGGCGGACTAAATCTCCAAATATCACATCAGGGTAAAGTGATACCCATTGATATAAAAGACTGCATCATAATAAAAGTACATTTCTCTTTCTTGCAAGTCCACCATAAAAATAGCGTGCAATCAGGGTCGTAAAGGCAAACCATGAGTTGCTAGCATCATAAATGCTGTATCTCCATTGTTTATATTCTTAGCCTCTCCTTTGTGTAGTTTTTAACTATTTAAAAGTGTAGACCTTTTGCTAATACAAAGTCAAGCTATATGTCAATTATTATCAATAGTGTTAACCTGTAAGCATTATAGAAACTATCTCCGCTTTCACATGAAATAAACTCACTTTATATAATCTGGTCTTTAGTAGTATCTCACCTTATAAATGTAGCTGGATTATTTATTTTCTAGTAATTCATTAAATAAAAATACAAAATATCAAATACGCATATCATATAATTAGCTATCATAGTACAATACCTCCCAGTAATTTCATTATACTCCCAGATTAGCGGGCTGTAAAATCTGTTGCTTACTATCGTGTTACTATCAGAGAAACGCTAAGAAACGCAGGCGATCCCATAAAATCAGTGGTTTTGCCCAATTTTACGGGATGTAAAAATCGCTGTTTCTTATCTCTTAGAGAACTGAGGAGCCTTACGAGCTTTCTTAAGTCCGTATTTCTTTCTCTCCTTCATTCTTGAATCACGAGTAAGGAAGCCTGCCTTCTTAGAGATGGACGATAGTCTGCATCTGCCTCAAGAAGAGCTCCTGTGATATACCTATGACGGATAGCACCTGCCTGGCCTGTAGTACCCGCCACCACGTACAGTAACGAGAACATCAAACTTCTCAACTGTCTCTGTAAGAGCAAGTGGCTGGCGTACTATAGTCTTTGAGTCTCAAGACTAAAGTAGTCATCTATATCTCTCTTGTTTTACTACAATCTTACCTGATCCTGCTACAAGATATACTCTTGCAACACTGCTTTTTCTTCTTCCGGTTCCATAAAATTTAACAGTAGCCAATGTAATATCCTCCCTTCACTCTAATTAGTATCTGCTCTTTGATCCTCGTAAACTTCAGGTTTCTGAGCTGTCTGTGCATATTCAGCACCAGCATATACGCGAAGCTTTGTGGAGCATCTTATTGCACCAAAGTTCCGTTTGAAAGCATGCCCTTTACTGCGTGAGTAATAGCATCTTCTGGCTTTGTATTGAGGGTTTCCCTAAAGAGTCTTCTGCTTAGAGTCACCAACATAATCACTATGACGATAGTAAATCTTCTGATCAAGCTTCTTACCGCTTACTTTAATGCCCTTTGCATGATAATCTTGAGTACATAATCGCGGGTATCTACAAAAGGTGTATATTCAGGCTTTCTCTTACCTCTTAAAGGTTAGCCCTTCTGTTGCAAGGCGTCCAAGTGTCTGTCCCTCAGCATCGATTACCTACCACTTCTTCTCAACGCTGTTAGGGTTAGCCGCAAATGTCTTCTCATGGTTATTCCTCCCAAAAATATTGTTAAAAAGCACATTAAGGAGTATGTCTGCTGCGTTTTCTTCTATAGCAGAAGAATATGTATTACTTGAGATAGGGATGTCGAGCTATCTGAATAATGGCATAATTATTCCGTCACAATTGTTTATTATACAGCTTAGTACTTTTTATTGTCACGTAAAATCTTTCATAATCGAGTCAACAATTTCTTCAACAGATAAATCATCTACGTCAATAATTCTGTCCGCAGTGCTCTCGTCAGTACTCTTCTTAACGACTAATAATTCTTCCACCCTGCTTAGCTTATCTTCTCCCATAAGCAAAGGTCTGCTAATATCCCCTCGAGCCTTTTTAATTACGGTCTCGGGGCTAACCCTAAGATAAATTACCTTGCCGGCTTTTTAGCGACTCACAGTTATTAGGAGACGAGACTATCCCTCCTCCTGTTGATATTACTTTATCTTTTGTTGCAGCAAGACTTTTTAAGTGCGGCATTTTCAAAGCCCTAAAGTGTGCCTCTCCTCTGCAAATATCGTACTTATCTTACAGTCTTCTTTACTTTCTATAAGTGCATCGGTGTCCACTCCATATCACTTTTTAGCGCTAAGAGCCCTGCCTACAGTGGTTTTCCCTGAGCCCATAAAAGCCTATCAGTACGATATTCATCATAATACCTTGTCTAACCTGTCTAAGATTTCTCTGACTTCATTTATTTCCATCTGTCCCGGAGCCTCTCTTTTCCTATGCTTGCAAAGGTTATAGATGAACCTGTGAATTCTCCAAGAAGTCTTGTCACCCTTCCCATGCTTCCCATAAGCTATGCTTATTATAGGTTTTGGATTAGGTCTTGTATAAGTAAGAATAGTAGCAGTCATTATTCTCATTACATCTCTTGTAGAGACATGGTTTGCAATCTTTAGAATATCGGCATTGCAGTTGTCAATCACTGATAATCTGTATACAAAGCTCTGCAGTGTCAGGAGTACCTTCAAAGTCGTGATAGGGCAGATTACCTTCACATCTGTAAAGCTGTGAATTTCATCAATTATATCTCTTGCCTTTAGCAAACGAATGATTTCCAACATCAATAAGGTCAGTAATCCCTGCATTGGCGACTGAAGAATAAGGTCCTTATACTTCTCATTCTCTATCTCCTTACCACCCTCAAGTAAGGTTCTAAAGGTATAGATTATAGGCATATCTCCTACTATTTCTCTCATTTCCGAAAGAATCTCATTGTGGAAGTCCTCGTCAAACTCCCTCTCAGTAAGCCTATCCGCCTCCATTCGATAAGGTCAGCCACACTCCCCCATGTTTTTAGCCTCTTTAAGTATCTCTTCCTTGTTTTTACCCATAACAAGTACACAGATTTTAGGCTTTCCCTCACCAATAGTCAAGTTTCTTACAGTTACATCCATAGTCGGTTCTCCTTTCTGCTAAAAGAACATCTTTCACTTCCTCAACCGGCATATCTTTTCCCTGTATAAAGCTTAAAAGCATATACACCCTGCCACAACAGCATACCTTTCCGTCTATGCAGATACAGCCACTTCTTTTTGCCTCTCTTAACAGTCTCGTCTCTAGCGGATTATGAGCCACATCAGCTACGACCAGCCCCTGCTTAAATGCAGATAAGTCATAATCACAGACTCATCCTCGTGGCTTCATCCCACACACAGTTGCATTTTTACAAGATGTCAGCTTCCTGTCTTATCCGTAAACAACGTAGCGTCTTCGATATCATAGATATTGATATCAGCTCCTAGAGACTTCTTTTTATCTTCTCAATGGTTTCAAAGCATCCTGTCAAAGTTCTTGCTATTGAAAATGTTAATAGTCCCGCTCCATCAAGTGCAAGCTGAACTATAATCGCTAGCTCCTTGACCTGCGCCTGCAACCTTACACCTCTTAACAGCCACCTGTATACGCCTCAAGGGTTCTTAATGAAGCCACACCGTCAGTATTGTAACCAACAAGCCTGCCATCCTCATTAACCACAGTATTTACAGCACCGATAAGAGCTGCGCCGGTGAAGCTCATCTATGTGAAAATCACATCATTTTTACAGGGCATGGTGAGATTAAATCCACGCATCTTATAAAGCCTCGCTGCAGAAACCGCTTCTTTAAGGCCTGCTTTATCTATGTCTATGGCTACATATACATAGTCAAGCCCAAGCCTCTTAAAACTATAGTTGTACATCGCGGCGACCTGGATATGCGCTACAGGCAGCCAAATAGAGCAAGCAACCTCGTATGTCCCGTAATATCCATCTTAGTCTGAAACCTTTCTATCCCTTTCATAGGCCTTTAGTACAATTTTTTCAAGAAATCTCTTAAGGACTATCTGTATTTCCTCATGCTTGTCTATGGGGTTTAGCAAAATATTCTTAAGCCCTGCCTTTTTTGCTCCCAGATATCTGTAAAAGCTGGTCCCCTATGAAGAGGGTATTGTCTTTATTGGTCCCCATCATTCTGACAGCCTTGATATAGATAGCTTCCCGGCTTTCCGCCTTATAAATATAGAAGAACGAATATTTTCATTGAATTTTTTCACTCTCTCTAATTTATTATTGGAAAGCAAGACAGGTCTTAAGCCCATTCTTTTTAGCTCATTGAAACAGCCTTTCAATCCCTCTGTTGCAGGGCGCCATGAGGAACAAGGTAGTGTCTATATCAAATATCAGTCCCTCTGATTCCTTCTTTGCTGTAGAGACATGTCAAAATCAATCTCATATACCGAGTTTTTGCCTCTCATCAGGATAAAAACTTCTCTAATAATTTCATCATACCAGTTTAATATTCTCATTTCGACTGTTCCAGCCTGTTCAAATGTGTCCAAGATTTTCCTGACCATACTCTCCAGATTGATTTCAAGCAGATCCACATCCTCAAAAGGTAATCTCAGTCAGATCCTCATTGACAGCAGATACTCCAAAAGCGTATCCATCTCAGTAATACTATCCTCATCCAGATTGAAAACCCTTCAAGATATGAGATGAGCCATTGCTTCAGTAGCCATCTCTCCACAGTCTATAACGATCTCTTCCATCTTAATACTCTCCTTCTTAAATCAAAATACTTTGTATAAATAATTTATGCCACAATCATTAATGCTTGTCAATAAAATTACACTAATCTTATACCATCTTTTTCAATTACAATCACTCTCTCTTATATAGAGTCTCCCTATCGCTCTCTTAAATGCCGCCTGCTTAGGGTTAAATTCCTCCTTTATCTCCTCTGCACTGCTCTTATCCTGATAAAGAGGCTTCCTCCAGCCTGCTTTGAGTTTATCAAGTATAGAGTGCTGGAGTCTTCATCCATCTGTACATGCCTTCTGCCTGAGGGGAAAGGTCAAGCTTTCCATCCTCTTTTACCTCAAAGCACTCTGCCTCTATCTCATCACCCGGCTTTAGCTCACGGTGCAGCTCCTTTTTAGGAACAAAGGGCTAGAATACTTGTTGTCTACCGCAACATGGGCTCCAAACTGCTCATGCACCCTGATAAACTGTTCCTTTACCATATCATCCTTTCTGGTAAGGAGGCAGAGAGCGCTTGAATAAAGGTCCATGGTTGCACAAAGCCTGTCGCTAAGGTCAATGTACACGTTACAAGTATCTCATCTCCCTGACTTTTATATCATAAATCTGCTCACTTAAAACGGAAGGAGCAAAATCCTTAGTGAGCCCCCAGTCAAGAAAGGCACCTATTTTGTTACTTCCTTTACCCTTTAGCTTCTTTATTTCGCCTATTTTTATATAAGGTACAAACCTTGTAGCTATCATCCTGTCTTCAGAATCCTTGTACGAAATACCTCAATCTCCGAGCCAACCCTCATATCCTCAGTCACCTGATTCTTTGGGAGAGTACCTCATCTCCTAAATCTCTGGTCTTATCATCTTTTTGTCAATATCTGTTAAAAATAAGCCAAAGTCAGTAACCGCCACCAGTGTCTGCGTATAACCTAATCTCATTACTACCCTCTCTATCTAAGCTCAAATTCTACCTTTGCAAGTTTCGTCATCCTCACTGTCGAGTGAAGCATATACTTTTTGCCATCATCATCATAGTAATAAGTCGTAAGCACTACCTCATCAAGCACTGCCGACCTTTTGTATTCTACCCTATCTGTTTGACTTTCATCCACATCAAACCTCTCGGGGAGAAGTCAAAGAGCCATTCTTACATACTCCCTGTTGTTCATATGAATATTTGAATCAAGATGAGACTCTCTGACCTTAAAGGAATCGCCCTTTATTTCCCTGCATGCAGAGGACGGTATGGTTATCTTCCTATCAGCCTTTTCCATAGGGAACTCTTCATCTATCTCAAATCCGGTTCCTTCTGCCTGTTCATATTTTACAGGCTTACCCTTGGTTGTATCTACATAAAACCAAACTGAATTGGCGTAAGCACATACTTCTTTATTTTCATCGTATATGATGAAATTCCTGAGTCCGTAGAAGCCCTTTATCTCATAAGCTCTTGTTTCAACTTCAATCTTTTCATCTATCCTTGGCCTCTTTTCTATGACAATCTGCCACGAAGTTAAAAACCATGCTCTGTTTAGGCCGATTAATTTATCCTTATATAAGCCTATGCTATTGCTATGAAAATTAGAACAATCCTGAAAATAGCTTATCAGCTGAGGTATCGACAGCATTGTTATCCTTATCCGTTTCCTGAATCTTACAGTACTCTTAAATGTATACATTGTCAGCTTCTCCATTTCTATATACTGTCAACCAGTCGGAGTTTCTTTTCATCTCGCTTTCATTTTGAATCATTTTCGTTGACAGAGTTTTCAGCTGCCTACAATTGTAACACATTTTCTCTGCTCTTGTAACAGCTGTATACAAAAGATTTCTGTTAAGCAGAGGGTCTTGGGCATTGAGAAGTGGAATAATCACTGCAGGATACTCACTTCCCTGCGACTTGTGTGATGAGTGATTGCTATGCAAGCTCCAGCTCTCAAGGGTTGCACCGTGTATTCTAGATCTTGCCCTCGTCAAACTCGACGCAACAGTGCCTGCAAACTCGTTTATTTCCCTTATGATTCCACAGAGTCTCCGTTGAATACTCCACTTCCTCCTCATGATGGTAAGTCCTTTTAGTAACTATCTTCCATCTCCATCTGATAGTCATTATCTGCATCACCTTGTCATTTTCACGAAAATCACTTCTCCCACTGTTTCTCACTTTACATAGGTGTGGGTGGATTGATGTATTAGCTGTAGAATTTTGTTTAGATTTTCTACCCAAGCTCACCCTTTCTTGATAGTGTTAGCACCTGAATATCATACTTAGTGGCATCAACATAAGGAGGAAGCTTCTCTGCAATAAGGCTTACCAAAGCCCTTTGTATCTGGAGAGCTATTCATACTAAGCATAAAAGAAATCCTTGCTTTTTGTTGTCAAGCCTTTATGCTGTCCTGCATTTATCTTATGTGCGTTGTGATGATATCACTTTCTCGCCTGTCTGAAAGATTTTCACTTAGCCTACTACATTGAACTTTTCAGAACTGATTATGTCCTTTAAGACCTTTCCCGGTCCCAGCTGGAAGCTGGTTGACATCTCCCGACATGTAGTCTGGTACCACAGTTACCGCCTTTGATAGAGAGTAGGCATAAAGATAGATATCTGGACATCTCATCTGTCGATTATCACATCAGCCTCAAGAGAAGTTTCTCATTCCTCTCAAAGCGCATAGAACCACCCTCTTCCAGGGTTGCCGTTAAGTTCAAAAGCCTGTGTATGGTCTGCTTCCATTCACTGTGGTTTCAGTCATCCTCTTGGTCGCTCTTCCTGTGGCGCAGACAAGCTATTTCCATATTCTGCATCTCAAAAGAGCTTGATTATTGCGTTGATGGTAGATCTTGCCGGTTCCCGGTCCTCCGGTTATTATAACCAGTCCGCTTTCTGCAGCCTCATATACAGCCTTTCTCTGCAGGTCTCAAGCTTAATTCGGTCTTGCCTCAACCTCCTTACCTTAGCCTCCATAACCTTATAATTATTTTCACTCTTGGCATTTTAAGTCTAGGAGCTTTCTGGCAACTGTGAGGTTCCATATAGTAAAGGTTGTTATTATAGACTCTTCTCTCCCCTTTTACTTCCTTTTAATACTATCTTTTCTCTCTCTCAGTCAAAAGCTCCTATATATCATTTTCAAATTCAGCCTCTGATACCCAAAAAGCCTTTTTGGATTCTTCATCTAAGTCCTCTATGCAAAAGATAGGTATGTCCGTTAGAATGCTGCCATACTAAAAGCAGAGGAAATGCCTGCCTTCATCCTCATGGATGATTCTGGTAGAAAAGCCCATCTAAGGGCTGCTATCTCATCTGCTGTCTTAAAGCCAACTCCGCTATGTCATCTGCAAGTCTGTGGATTCTCTCGCACTATCTTTCATTACCTTAATGCCGTATTCCTTGTATATCTTCATAGCGAAGGGCATTGGACCCCGTATTGATTAAGGAAAATCATAGCATTGCGAAATTCTTTCTTTTCTTCAAACTGACTCCCTATTTCAATGACTCTTTTCTAGTAATCCCCTTAATCTGCAAGTCTCTCAGGTTCTCTCTCAATGATGATTGAAGGTTTCGTCTCGAAACTTTTTAACTATCTTTTTCGCAGAGAGGGCAGGTCCTACCCATAATTATGCCTGAGCCAAGGTATTTTTCCACTCAGCTACGAGGGTCTCAGGCTCCTTTATCTCATAAAGACTACGGTAAACTGAATACCATACTGCTTATGTGACAACAGCTTCCCTCCGCTATAATCCCAGTCCTCAGTTATATCCGAAAAAGTAGCCTGATACACCACATCATCCACCTTCTACGCTTATATTACCACAGTGTAGCCATTTTCAGCGTTCCTATACAACCTTTTCCACAAACCCATTATAGTTCTTTTCCATGCTACAATCTCCTACAGTGAACAAGCCTGCATGCAGCTTTGCCGTATGCAGGCGTTACTATATTTATTTTTCAGAAACACTCTCACCTGCAACCGCAGATGTAGTATTTCTCTTCAGTGACTCATAAAGCATCTTTTTGCTATACTGAGGTCAGTATTCTCCAGTAAGCAATTCCGCCTTATCTTTTGATGAAGCTGTCCTTAAACATGGGACATATACTCATTGTCGTTTATCTGGTCAGCTCCGTCTATATGTGAAATCTCTTCCATCTTAGCCATAACCTGCTCCAACCATATAAGCTTCAAAGGACTTGCGGGACCTTCATAAGCTCCTCATCATAGTGCTTTCCGCCTTTTTAATCGGAATCAGTAAAGCTTCTTAGTAGTCATGCCTGTGGCTGTATTTTCCATAAGTCCGTTGTAATAGTTATTATTTATAGAAAGGAAATCCATTCTTACCTCCTAAGATTGTTAGCCTGCTCGAGCATCTCGTCAGATGCTGTGATTGCCTGGGAGAGTTAAGCTGGTAAGCACGCTGGGTAACTATCATATTACCATCTCATCAGCAGCAGATACGTTAGAGCCCTCAAGATAACCTGTCTTTATAAGGCTTTTAAGTCCTGTATCTGTATCCTCGCTTCTTGCCTCGCCTGAGCAGGAGTTACAGTAGTAAAGACTGCCACCGCTTCTGTTAAGTCCGGCGGGATTGTTGTGAACTGAAAAGAGCGTAATCTTTACCAGGTTCTCATATTTTGTGGTATTTTGCCTCTTTATCATCCACTCTATATAGTACATTACCCGCTTAAATCAACGCTTATTGCATTTAGGGTCAGCCTTACTGTCTATTTTTGATAGGGGTGCCGCTGTACTAAGAACAGGATTGCCGTCTGTATTGGTAAGCTCCCCATCCGTCAGCTACCGCTGAGAGATTGAAGTGTCCCGTTTCTGGTGTGAGCAGTCTTTCCTGCTATTTTAACTGCAAAACCGTTTCCCTGAATAAAGAGGTCGTACTTCTCTCCTGTCAAAGGGACTGCACCCCTGTGAAACTTGGCAGTAACGGATGCATTGCGTACACCAAGTCCCTGCACCTGCACTCCGATAGGCTTTGGATTACCCTCACTGTCAGTTGACTTTGTTTTAATCTGTTGATACAACAAAGACTTAAACTCCATACTCTGCGTCTTAAATCCTGTTGTGTTTATATTTTGCTATATTATTAGAAATAGTATCTAAGTTTACCTGCTGCGCCATCATTTCCTGATGCAGCACTCCATAAAGATCTAAGCATAATAGTCTCCTCTTATAACTAACTCTACCTACAGAGTTAACTGCGCTATCCATAATTGAATCTGAACTCTGAATCATCTTCTGTCCGGCTCATAAGCCCTTGTTATAGTTATCAGATTGACCATCTCACGAACTGAGTTTACATTGGACTGCTCTGCTATGCCCTGTAAAACCTGTAGCCTCAGATTCCTTTCTCTGTAGCTCCTGCTACAGTCTGATAAAAGTTATCACCAATTTTTCTATGTAATCGTGGTTTTCCAAAATCAACCACTTTTACCTGTCTATAACCTGATTATTCACTGAAACCGTTCCGTCTACACCTATGGAAATATCTTCAGAATCAAGCGGAACCTATAATGCACCTCTCAGTCCTTAGCTGATTGCCATACACATCTGTTATGATCCGTCTTTGTAAGTCTGAGTTTCCATCTCTGGTATAGTTTGGTTGATTCGTTGCCATTCTTATCCACATATCTGACTGCAAAGAAACCTTCCCCGAAAGTGTAAGGTCATATTTTCCAGCTGTCTCTCTAAGCGCTCCCTGTGAGTGAGTCGGTAAATACTTCACCAATCTTTCACTCCAAGGCTCATCTGCCCACTATAGCGTGGTCGTTGATAGCTTCGATACATCCCTGATTTTAGTACCCAAAACCTTATCAAATGACTGACTTGAAGAACTTTCCATCTTATATCCTGCAGTTGTTGCATTGGCAAGATTGTTGGTCATTATATCCATTCTTCTTTGTTCGTTTATCATCACCGGTGTAGGCTGTATAGAAAGGCTTCTTAGCATTTAAGTTCCTCCATAAATCGGATAAATTTTCTTCACATGGATATATCGGCAATATGAAACTATTTCTTAACCCTTATTATTCTTTTAAATCTGTTGTATTGCTAAAAATTCTACAAACTTTTTCCTGTACCAATAGCTACACAGTTCATAGGATTCTCATGTCACAGTATTTATACCTGTTTTAGCCTCAGAGCTGCTCCATACCCCAAAGCAGGGGCACCGCCTCCCTGTAAGCACTATTCCTCTGTCTGCGATATCAGCCGCAGTTCAGGTGGAGTCTTCTCCAAGAACCTGATGTGCACAGAATCCACAATCTGCTTGCAAAGGAAGCTCTCAAAGCGCTTCAAGAGTCTCATCAGAGGTAACTGTAATTGTGTTTTGGAAGTCCTGTAGCAGGTTTCTTCCCCCTTACATCGAGGGTAACAAGCTCAGGACGGCTTAAATGCAGAACCAATCTTTATCTTTAATCTCTTCCGCAGTCATCTCACCAATGAGAAGGCTGTGCTTCTCGTATATGTTTGATAATAGCATCGTCAAAAGTCGTCTCCCAATTTTACTGATGCACTTACAACCGAGCCTCAAGCGAAATAACTGCACGTCACTTGTACACCACCGATATCAACTATCATATTGCCACAAGGCTTTGATATGTCAATACCCGCTCAATAGCTGCTGCAATAGGCTCTTCTATGATGGCAACCTCTCTCGCACCTGCATTATAAGTAGCCTCCTCAACCGCACGCTTCTCAACTTCTGTCGCAGCTGAAGGGATACATACACTTATTCTAGGCTTTCTGAAAAATCTCTTGCCGCCCCGCCTTCTGGATGAATACTTCATCATCTTCTCAGTCACATCATAATCGGATATAACACCCTGTCTGAGAGGACGAATAGCCATAATATTGCCCGGAGTCCTACCAAGCATGAACCTTGCTTCTTCACCTATAGCCTTTACCTTCTTGGTATCTCTGTCTATAGCCACAACTGACGGCTCTTTAAGTACAACTCCCTTACCCTTTATATAAAGCCAATACACTTTGCTGTTTCCCTAAGTCAATTCGAGTATCACTACCCAACATAAACAAGACTCCTTTCCTAACCACAACAATCTATTTTACACTAATTATTATCATTTCTTAATTTTTAGGTCACACTTAACTATTATACCCTCTTATAACAAAAAGATAGTAGAAATTTAAGTATATTCTTTCATAATTTGTGAAAATTTGAATCCGGACAGATAATGTTGTATAATGCGGATATAAAGTAAAACAAAGGGGAGACAACTTATGGAAGATAAAAAGCACACTTGCCCTGTATAAAAAGCCTCAAAGCTTACTAGAAAATCTGATAAATATCAGCTTTTTATCATTTTCCTCGTGCTTCTTTTTGTGGGAAACTATAATCCTGCTGTGCCTTCACCTCATATTTCTACAACGCTCTCCATGGGCTGCTTTTATCAAACCTTAAAGTAAAGTATAAGTCGAAAGACAGTGATAACGACATAATAGAATTAACCGTACTGAGTTTACCTTACTGCAGCATCCTGCTCATCTGGTACTTTGCTACGGCTTCCTACAAGCTTCCAATCAAGATTGCAACTCTACGCCCTCTCCCTTTGGCTCTAACAGCGGCTATTATTGCATTTCGCTCATTTTCTTATATTTTCATCAAGATGAAGATAAAGCAAAAAGGTAGGTCATCAATTTGCCCTCACCTTCATTTCTTCTTTCAGCCTCTTCCTTTGAATAACGCAGCCACAATAGTCCTGTCTGTAAAGTCCATATTCTCTAGAGAGCTGTACTGACCTGTGATATCCGCCCTTTTTCTTAAAATCCGAATAAAGATAAGGAATATCGTATTTCTCCAAATCTTTTCTCCAAGTGAGTTGAGCCAGTCTGCATTCTTATGAGGGCTTATGGAAAGAGTAGTCGTATAATAATCCGCTCCGTACTCCTTAGCTGCCCCTGGGCGCTTCCTCCATACGCAGTTCATAGCAGCGGTAGCATCTTGCACCTGCCCTCAGGCAAATCCTCTTTACCCTTGGCTATTTCATAGAACTTCTCCGGCTCATATGCTCCACTTACGAGTTTTACCTCATGTTCAAGAGGCATCTCTTCTATCAGCCTGCCCAGCTCCTGTATGCGGGTTTCATACTCCTCTTTAGTATCAATATTGGATTGTAAAAATAAATCGTAATATTAAAATACTTACTCAAATACTCAAAAGTATAACTGCTGCAAAGGGGTGCACAGCAGGCGTGGAGAAAGAGGGCAGGAACCCTGCCCTCTTCTAGTAAACTCTTCTATCATCTAAAAGTTTTTGATAATTGACTTTATTCAATGTCTTCTCCTATCAGTACATTACAGCTTCAAACTGCTTGGAGCAATCCCACTTACCTGACTTAATGGTTTCTTCCAAAATCTCCTTTGCATATGAGCAGGACTTCTACTGAGCCTCTTCAAAAGGACTTGATACATTGGCGTATTTTGAGGGTTTCAAGATAGCTAAGGCTTCCTCCCACCTTTACAAAGCTTAAGATAGTCTTCCCAAAGCCTTTTTCCTTATTCTCAGCGTATTTCTTCTTAAACTCCATCGCTCCCATAGTAGTAAGGTATAGTTTGATATAATACATAGGATGCTGGATGATATGAAGCTTATGATACCAATAACCGCCTCTGTTCATAAACTCATCAGCCTCATCATATTTTCTCCAAGGCATACTTTTTCTTTCAAGCTTATGCCACTCATAGGTTCTTTCCTTAGGAGTAAGCTCAGGCTTCTCATAGCAGATATGCTGGAACTCATCTACAGCAACCTCAAAAAGGCACGAAGGTAATGGCATCCTGTAAATGCTGGAAACGGTACTTATCTGCATCCTTTCCAAAGAATCTCTCGCAAGGATAAGCAAACTGCTCCATACTCATGGAATGGATTTCCGCTATGTCTGTAGACTCTGAGTAATACTCTGATATAGGCTGGTTTCTCATAGCCATATAGCCTGCAAAAAGCGATGTCCAGCTCGTGTGTAGAACCTGCATATCAAATATGGTTCCGTTAAAGCAGGAGAATACAAAAGGTGCCTTAAGAGGTGCAGGCTTGTCATATAGCCTGTGGATGCCTTATTAGGCTTATTTTTAAGGTCTAGGCTCGTGCTCCATCATAAAGTCGATGAATTCAGCTGTTTCAGGGGCTTAGCTCATGATACATCTTCTTAGCTTCTTCCATCATAAAGTCGTCATCACCTGCAGGCACTGCATTTCCATCCGCAAAGGTCATCTTCTCATCGTATACATAAGAGGGTCTACCCCATACGCTTTGCCTGAGCCTTATAAAGCTCCGTACATAGCGGTACAAGATAGACTTTCTACCTGTTTTCTAAAAGATAGCTATCTTTCTGCTCATAATCAGTTCTGCTCTGTCTGAGGTAGCCTAGAGGAATGAAGTTCTCAAAGCCAAGGTTTCTTCCCATCTCATTTCTAAGCTTTAATAAGTTCATCCCATATCTCTTCAAGACGCTTTTCATTGTCTAGTATAAAGTCAGAATAAGCCTGAAAGCAGCTTCCTTACTTCTCTGTCGTCATTCTCAAAACATACTTTTTGATTCCGTAGAGGTTAAGCTCTTTTCCATCAAACTTAATCTTGCAGGAAGCCATCATCTTCTGATACTCGCTCGTGAGCTTAGCCTCTTCCTGCAAAAGAGGGATATTTTTCTCTGAAAAGCGCTTCTTTTCAAGCTCTATACTTGCAAGAACTGCTTGCCAAATTTGGTTTCAAAATCAGCTCTGTACTTGCTTTCATTTAATGCTTCTCCACTTTCAACGCTTATCGGGCCAAAGGTAGGGAACTGTGCGTTAAACACTTCGTGCTCCTCTTCATAGAACTTATCTGAGGTATCTAGAGTATGTCTGACATAGACAAGTGTGTACATCATCATAAGATGGTCTATTTCTTTTCTGACTCAGTATAGGCGATAAAGGCTGCTGTAGAAGCTATCAGCTTCCTTATCTTTTTAATATATGACTTTAAGTTCTCTTTCACCTGTTCAAAAATCAGGACGTACATATTCAAGCTCACTAAATTTCCAATTTTTCTCTCATAGCATATCACCTTTCCGGTTTATTTTATTCTATTGTATAACAAGCCGAGTAATTTTCAAAGCCTTCAAATTTATAAAATATAATTAGCTCTCTGCTCCCCTCACCCTTGCAGATGATCATCATCACTCCTATACTTATTGCTGCAAAAAAGATAAGAGAGTGGATGAGAGGGGCGAAGTTATAATCTCTTCCCATCCAGAAATCTATGTATCCGTTACTAAAATGAGTGAACGGAAATAGTTTGCTTATGTTTGAAGCTCCAAAGGAAGGTCTTTAAGCTTTATTCCCATCATACCTCCCAGAGCCATAATGGTAAAATATATAGCCATAACCAAAGCGTAGGTAATTCCAAATCTTCTGATTATATTTGCTATTCCATGTGCAAGGGCGATGCAAAATCCTGACATCAGGTAGATGGCTGCAATCCAGATAAACACAGCCATAGGTTTTGGAGAGGCAATCGTGACAAAACATAGAGTTCCTACAAGATATAAAGCAAAACAAAAAGTTAAGAACACATAGTTAGCTATCAGCTTGCCCATAAACAGCCTTGTTCCCGACATCCCAAAAAGACTGAGCCTCACAGGGACATCCTTTTCAAGTTCGTTTGAAAATGTGGCTGCATAGCCAAGAAACATAGTGGAAAGTGGAATTATCATCGACATACCTATTAAGAGGCCCGCGGTCAGTTCAGGTTTTAATTTACTCGGAACGTCATTTAAGGCTCCCTTTGATATGATTACCATAAGGAAGATAGGAAAGATTGCTCCAAAAAAGAAGGAATAGCCATTGTACAGGTTGCTTAGAACCTCATATTTCACCAGATAAAACATCGATTTTTTCATCTTTTTCCTCCTCTATAATACACAGCCTTAGCATTAATCGTCATTAGTTCTATATCATTGTTGCTCCTTCTGTAGTTTACATTCGCATTACTAAGAGCTTCTGTGATTATATTTTCATCCTCTGCTTCATCATCTAAGGGCTATCATTCCTTCAGGGGCTACTATCTGCCTGTGATTTTTTGCGATTTCTTTTGTAGCATTGTTTTCTTCACAGAGGATGACTGCCTTGCCACAGTATTTTCTAAACAAGTCGTCTTTATTTCCAAAGTCAATCACCTTCCCCTTGTCAAGATAAAGGATTTTATTCACCAGATGCTCAAGTTCTTCATAATAATGAGAAGTCACAAGCAGGGTTGTATTTCTTTCCTTATACCACTGTACCAACTTTTTCATCAGCTTCTGTCTGGTCTCAAAGTCTAGGCCTGAGGTCACCTCGTCAAGTAGGGTGATAGGACTTTCTGCACACATCACCAAAATCAGGGTGAATCTCTGTTTTTGTCCTCCCGATAACTGCTTCCACCTTTTATTAAGACAGGGTTCAAATTCAAAGAAGTCTATCATTTCAAGAATCTTCTTGTTGTTCTTTATACGCCCTCCTATCAGCATTTCCAGAATAATTCTTAGCGGAACAGTATCTATGTATTCATTCTGCTGCATATGAACAGCTATCTTGTCTGCCTCTATCCCCCTTTTTATGCTTCCCTGATAATTAACTACACCAAGTATACTCTTTATAAGGGTTGATTTTCCTGCTCCATTGCTTCCGATAACCCCAACTCTATCATTATCAGCTATCTCTATGGTTCGTCCAAGGTCAAGGGCAACCTTATCCTTAAAACTCACCTTCACTCTGTCCAATGTTAACATAACGGCTCTTCCTTTCTTTTTATGGTAAAAGCAACCTTATCTCCTGTGTTTTCACAGGTTAAAATGAAGCCTGAAAGTTCTGCAAAATACTTTGCCACATAGAGTCCAAGGCCATGGCCTGCCTCACTCTTTCCCCCTGTCACAAAGGCTTCAAATAATGAATCTTTGATATCCTCATCTATATGAGCCGGCTGATTCGTAACTTCTATTCTTTCATTTGAAATCAAAATACAAATCTCTCCTGCTTCTTCGGTATATTTAGCTGCATTTCCAATTAGATTTGCAAGAATCTGCTCCAGAATATTAGGATCAAGGTACCAATCAGCCTCTCCCACACAGCTTGTCTTTATATTCTTAACTTCTGTCATAGTCCGTACTGAGTTTAGAGCCTGATTCGCCATTTCTTCTACAGATACATTTACCGGTGTGATGTTGTCCGCTATATGATTAATCCTTAGTATCTCATCAGTCATCTGTCTAATCACGATAAGCTGCTTCTTAACTTCAGGCAAATACTTATCCCTATCTGAAAATTTCCCGAAATTCTCTATCATGCCGTCAGTAAGCAGAGTGGCCGCTGTCACCGGCGTTTTAAGCTGATGCGAAAATGCCCTCATAAACACCTCTTTTCTTTCGCCCTCTTTAGTTAAGCTTATCATATGCTTCTTCCTGAGATTTATACAAAAGATTGAGCGAGTTGGCAAGCCCCGCTATTTCATCATTTCCTTTTACAGCTATAGGCTCTATATATCCCCTGCTTCCCCTTCTGTTGTCAGCATCCTGCAAAAGCATGGAAATAGGCTTTACTATGTTTTTGGAATAAAGACCTGAGGTTATGAAGATAAGGAGAAGGAGTACAGGGATGATTACGGGAAGCAGGCTAAATATAACAGGTATAATATCTGTGACTGAAGGTGAAACTGCCGCAGCCATCTCAATCAGATAGTATTTTTCTCCCTTGTTTACCCCTAAAAATGTAGTATAATCTATCTTATTCACCTCATCCTTAACACTGCTTTCAACAATGAAGGATGATTCTCCAAGGCTGTTAAACTTTGCGTTTTCTTCTGAAAAATCAGTGGAATTGTCGTTGTACTCAAGCTCAACCTTCATTACATCATTCCCAGAGAAACTATCTTTTATCAAACTTATCCTTGAACTTTTCAATTATCTTTTCAAAGTCTTTTCCATAGTCTTCTATCTTATTTTTATCATTTCCCACTCCTATATTCTTAAAAGCCTTCCTTTAGCTTATCTAGCATCTTTCTTAAGTCTTTGTCTTTAATTTCTATCCTTCCCTTCATAGAATTGTTGGAAAGCTCTATAATATAGCCGTCTATCGGTATCTTTATCCCAATACTTTTAGTAGGAATACCCTTTGCAGAATTTCCTTCACTTTCTATGAAGCTTATAAAGGACTTCTTAAAGTCATCATAATTAGCCTCTTTTTATATGAAGTATAAAGAGAAGGCAGCATAAGCAGGAGATATCCTATGATGAATACTCCTACAGCAGTAGCCAAAAACTATGCTGTATAATAAGTTTTTATTTGCAAGCTCATTTAATCCTCCTTCCATCTGTATCCTACACCTATGACAGTATCTATGACATTAACAGGAAGTTTCTTTCTCAAATTCTTTACATGAGCATCTATTATCCTGTCATTTCCTATGTAATCTTCATTAAAGATACTTAGTATTAACTGTTCCCTTGTCAAAACCTGATTAGGTAAATCGTGAAGTGTCTTAGAGAGTAGGAATTCACTCACTGTAAGGCTCAGGTCTTTACCTTCAAAATAAGCCCTGTAGGCCTTATCATCTATGACAAGTGAAGTTTCTTTCAGACTGCTCTCACTCTTTATTCTTCTAAGCAGCACATCTATCCTTTTAAGGAGAATAATAGGTGATGCAGGCTTGGTTATATAGTCATCAGCAAAGAAGTTAAAGGCTTCAACCTGAGTATTTATATCTTCATAAGCTGTCAGCATAATTACTCCCATATCTGACTTAAGCTCAGTCCTTATGTATTCAAGTACCTTTAGACCACTCATCCCAGGAACCTTGATATCAAGTACAGCCAAATCAAAACTCTTTTCTTTAAGTCTCTCCACAGCCTCATCTCCACTGCCACACTCTGTCACCTTATGCCCGGCTACATTCATATATTCCGCAATCACTTCTCTTATGGTTACTTCATCTTCCAAGAATAATATTTCCGCCATATCATCTCTCCTCTTTCTTTATGAAGCTATTCTATCACAACGGTATGAATTCCATATGAAGTTCTATGCTTTTTGTATAATTATATCTAAGAGAGTCTTATCTGATATAGAATTTCGAAGAAATTTCCCATCACATAAAAAAATCCTACCCTTAGATTTTCATACCCAAAGGCAGGATTTGCTTGGCTTCATTCATTATAAATGGTGCCTAAAACAAAACAATTATTCTAGGCACCATCAAAACTTTGTTATATCTACTTAAAACCATAATTTAGCACAGATAAGAACCAAAAGTTTGTTTTTGATTATTCTTTATCCTTGCCAAAAATATTCTTAACGCCATCAATAGCACCCTCTACTGCACCTTTAGCATTCTCTGCTACTTCTTTAACATTCTCAGAAGCATTCTCTGCTACTTCTTTAACCTTTGATGCTGCTTTCTCAGCCGCACCTTCTGCTTCTGTTTTTGCATCTCCTACTAATTTACCAAAGCCTTCTTTTACAGCACCCTTAGCCTGATCAAGCTTATCTTCTACTGACATAATAAACCTCCTTCTGTGTTTAACTGGTTACAATAACCATTATACACTACTTGATATGAAAGCAAATTACATTTTCTTTATTCTTTAACTTATCAACCACATCGGGCTTTTATCTGTGGTTGGTATATATTTTCTATCATACTTTCCGTTTTTGGTTGCATCTTTACTAAACTCAGCCACTACATCGAGCTCTCCCCTGTTCCGTGTATGTTGCATTGGTGTGTAATTTTGATACGGTTACTTTCCTTATTAATTTCCATCTCAAAAGACAAATGGACTGGCTTATTCCTTACCAAGGTCCTTGTTCCGACTAAATTAGCAATATGTAGTCCTTCATAGCTCCTGAGAAGACCTCTGGGCAGAAGCGGATTTCCATTTACAAGGATAACTACCGGCTTATCGAGCTGTCGCTGTCCGTTGGCGTCTTCATCTACCCTTTTGCCGTTTTTATCTGACGGTATACCTGAAATCCCTTCTTTATCATCCTATCAAGCATTTCTACAGGTCATCAAAGAAGTCCACAGTTGTCTCTAAGGTCAGCCAACCAAGCCCTTCCATACCTTCTTTGTAGCTCAGATATCACATTCTTAAGCACACAACAAGCCGTAACCTCAAACAAATTCAGAAACAGACCATATAGCCTATCTTCTTGACACTTCTGTCGCCCATCCTGCAATTAACGGTGTCTGCCTCGAAAGCTTTCTTTCTTTCAGATTAAACTCGATTTCCTTACCATCTCTAAGGACCGTTACCTTGACAAAGAGGTACCTTCTTTCACTTATCATAGACACTACCTTGGAGAGCTCAGTGACCTTCAATCTCTCTTTCCTTCTACCTTGTAGATAACGTCTCCGAACTGTCATCCTTCCTTTTCGCCAGAGCCCTTCTTAAGGAGTCTTCACTATGGTGATGGCCCCAGTGGTCACATTCTGGCTGACTGCTGCACCTATATACGCTGCATGGGTACCGCGCTTGAAGAAGGGTAAAACTAGCATGCATTCTTCAGAATTGTAATATACCGTATAAGGGTCTCCAAGACTGTCAACCATTCCCTTGTAGATTCCGTCACTTCATTTGTCAGTTATCTGTTCCATTAAGATAAATACTCGTCGAGTGGTATTGTATATTTCTTCCTCTTTATCAGTCACCTTATTCCAATCAATAGCAGCTCCCGAGACCTTACTCTGACTTTTCAGCTCAGTCTCCTCAGAAGAAATGGATTTGGCATCTTCTTTTACGTATCAAAAGGCAGCTCTCTCTCACATTACAGCGGTTTTGAAAGTGCGAGGTCTACCGCAATCCCATGCTGACAACACCATCACAATCATTTCCAATGACAGGCCACGCCTACTATTATCTTTTGTCATCCGTCATCTCCATTACATAAGCCAGACATTACGGTGATACATATTATGTAAGAGAGAGTTCACCAAGCTCCGTTTATCTTTACATAAAGAGAAGAATCGTGGTCCCGTAGACTAGACCTGCTGCTACGACAAGTGCTATAGTTTCTCATCTGCTAACCTCCTGTCACCACAGACACAAGAAGCTTTATGCACGTCACATATAAACTGTGTATACTCCACCACCATGGTCGATAATTACATGGTTTCCCATAGAATAATGGTATCCCGCTCCTATTGCCCTGCCTGCTTTGGCAGCGATGATAGCGTTCCTGCGTACCGCTATATCAATCCCATTGTCCGGAAGGTGCGACAAACAGTACCTCACTCCATGTATCAAAACCGGAGTAATGTGCGTGTGCTGTGAGGCATAAAGGCGTTATATCATACCAGGCAGATGCCTTGCCGGTTTACAATCTGTCGGTTTGATTAGACTGATTGGCAAACCTTGCGGCTGCTTCTCTTGCCCTCTCTCCCTTCTCTCTCTGTCAGCTTTCTCAGCAGCTGCAATAAGCTTGTCTATGTACTGCTCTTTTTACCTGTTCAAGGTCGTATTCCCTTACTTTATTTCTGCTTCCTTTATGAGAGGCCGCAAACTTTTCTATCTGAACTCCCTTTGCCTCTGCAAGCCTCATTCTCAGCCTTCTTTACTTCAGAAGTTCAGATAGTGTCATATTAAGTTCTGCAAAGCTTTTCCTCTTTCTCTACACCTTCTTTTTCCTTAGCTATCCTCTTAGCCTCTTTCCCGCATCTGTCAGAAAGAGTGTTGTCATAGTCGGATATCTTGTACCATATACTCACCACAGTGAGAAGGTCTTCGCCAGACTTAGCTACCAAGGAAATAATGTCAAAAGTAATCAGATTCACCGTTTTCATACATATCTGATTCTTTTCTTCATTATATCGTGCTGGTCTTTTTCGACCTTTTCGGCCGCCTTTATCTCGAGCTTCTACGCGCTGTAGTCTTTTTCCATCTTGTCTATCCTGGTATTGTACCAATCGGATATATTTAATTCTATAACTTCCTTCTTTTCATCCAACTTCTTTATAGCATCTCCAATCTCGGCCTCTGTGCTACTTTCTCTATCTTCTCCAGCTTCTTTTGCCCTCTTTTTCTCAAAGCTCTGGGCCTTCTGTTCGCCATGGTATCGCCATGCGAGTGGCTATGCTTTCCACCAAAGCGAAGCGTAAGTGGCAAAGATCAGGTGAGAATAAAATAATCTTCTTCTTTTGAGACATCTATATGCCTCCTATGTAACCGTAAAGGAAAGCTTCCTACAAAGCCCTATACACACGATTGTACAGAGCGGGTAGCGAGTAACAGTGATTCATCTTTTATATCAGTGAAGACAAGAGTACGTTTAACGAGGGCATTGAACCTCCTCGAGTGGTACATCAACTGCCCTTTCATGGAGCAGAGTAAAGCGGAATAGCCTTGTGCCTATGACGCTGCAACCTCCATCAGTCCACACCTTCAATAATAAATGGGCGCTTACAAAGAAATCCGTAGCACCTACCATCCTCATAATGAAGAGTTTCTTCTAACTTTCTTAATCTGATACCCTCGGCTATAGTCAGTACTTATAAGAAAGAAATAGCGACCGAGAGAAAGCAGTCCAATGATAGTTACGATATAACAATTCCAACAAAGGAGATTAATGTGCATTAAATCCGGAAACCGATACTGCCACTGCATTGCAACCCTCCTCCATCGAAAACGTACATAATTAACTATCCTCCGCCTGATTTCTCAATCACAAATGCAGTATGGAGGTCAACTTCCTGCAAAGCGGGTTGTCGTGCAAAAGTTTCCACTGAGCTCGGGCTTTGTGAAGTCTCTTTGTACCAGTCTCAAGCCTCATCAGCAGATACATACTTTAACTTCCCTTACTTCCAGCCCTGGCCTCTATCTTAGCACCCTATTTCTTTCTCTTTTGTCGTCGAGATGCCGTCTTCAAAAAGACTGTAATCCCCACTCCACCCTCCTGCAGATTTTCATTATGTTTTCTACATTGGTACAATAAAGAAAAATAGGCTAAAAGAAATAGGCAGGCTCATAGAGTACCCACAGATGCTAAAGAAAACATTCTGTTTCGCGAATACCTTTAACCCCTCCCTAAAACTATTAACTAAAGTTCGAATTTTCATCATTTACACCGTTTATCAATCACAGGCTACTTCGCCATAATTCTATTACTCTTTTATTCATCAGCTTCACAATTTTCAATATTGTGGTAGCTAACAACAACGGTAGTTCCGTATTAACCTCTTCAAGCAGATTCCTATAATCTCCCGAATTCTTTGGGTCCAGGTTACCGGTAGGCTCATCTGCAAGAATCATAATTCGGTTCATTAACCAAGCTCTGGCAAAGAGCCACTCTCTGCTATTCACCACCGAGAGCTCCCTTGGAAAATGCCTTTTCTTATCAGCCAAACCGACTATCGCTATCTCCAGAACTGTCTCTTTTGATGACCTATGGCTCCTTTCTCTACTATCTGCATAGTCAAAAGGACGTTTTCATACACAGACATCTGTCTTTTAAGAGTCTGAGATCCTGAATACCATGCGACATTCCGTCTGTGCTTTTTGCTACCTGATTATGCTTTAGCCTCTTTAGGTTCTTGCCGTTTACATACACCTTCCCCTTGTCGGGCTTATTTCCCTCATAAGGAGGTTTTTAATAGGGTTGACTTTACCGGCACCACTGTCTCCGATTACAAAAACAAATTCACCTTTTTAATGGTGATATTAACCTCTTTAAAGTGAATTTGTTTCACCGTTGTTCTTTTGATGAATAATCCTTTGTGACATTCACAAAGCATATATGGCAGGAACGTCTTCATCAAGATTCTTATGCTTATAGAACTTTCAGAGAATAATCTCATTCTCTGAAAGTCTTTTCTTCTACTATTTTCAGCCACTAGAGTTCTTGATTCTCCATATATTTCCATCTTACTAATCTACCATAAGCGCAATGCATAAATAGCATCATCAAACACTCTTATATCAAGATTAGTCACTTTTCTGAAGCTTATCCAAGCGGTATGCTAAGATATTACGATGATATAAAGCTGTCTGGAAGTCTCGAAACATCCAAGCTGTTTTCAAAAGATTTATTGATGGTTGAAAAGTGTCTCATCATCAAACTCATCCAGGAGACTTACCTTCAAATATTTCTCTAATAAACATCTTGCAAAGAGGCATAGGTAACTGATATATAAGTCTTCCTATTCCAAGTGTATCAGTAACCTACTATATTGAGGTCGGCATAGAAAATCTTGCCAACATCGAGTGCCATCTTGGCTAGCTTTATAAGAACGTGATACATCTTTAATCTCAGGAACTATAGTACCATGAAATGTTTACCGAAGTGTACTTCTGCACTTTGCTATATCGAGCATAGTCTTTTACCTTATCCATATCAGCATAATCTTCTTCGGGTTCAAGCTCCTTAACCACAATTATATCTTTTTCATCAAACAGCTGTGATAAAATCGTTTGTTGTTCTCGTAAAGAAGCTCTCACTGTCTCAAGTGCATTTCAATCCTTCTCATCTTTAGTCTCAATAGGAATACAATACGCCTTGCTTCAATGTCTATGTGAAGCTTCTTTGACCTGTTATAGATGTCAACCAAAAGAAGGTTGTCAAGTAAAGATTCTTGGTAGTTATCTTTATCATCTTTCTTTATAGGCGACAATAAGACTTGATCTGGAAATCTGCAATCTTTCCTGCTCACATCATCATTGTCACCTCTTGCCAATGATAATGTATTCGAGCTGCTGCTCGTAAAAGCCTGTGAAGAACTGATTGCCGAAAGCTACTTGGCTATCAGCAGGTGACTCCTGCGAAATTAAGAACTGCTTCCCTCATACTGTTCTGCACCTCAAAATAGAAGCAAGATTCTTTCCCTCAGTATCATCACAGAGAGTCAACTCTTGTGATTCCCTTTAGAGTCCTTCTATGGTGCTCTGTAAAATCTGATTTGATATCATTAGTTCACCCCGCATATTGTTGTTTTTAGTGTTCACACTGCCAGTATCATAGGCGCAATCAGCTATTCAAGTACATGTGTGAGAATTTGGATAACCTAACTTAATTCTACCATTTGATTTGTCAAAATGTAAAGAAAAAGCCGGGTCTCATATTAATAATTTCTAATGAGACTGGCATAATTACTCTATTATTTTACTAATTAGAATCGATGCAGACCTAGTTCGCTGTCAAAAGATATGCATCTTAGAAGGTCAAGAGCAAACTTAACAGCACTCTCCCACTCTTGCAGTAGTACGAGGATTAACTCTTGCAGTAAACTCTACGTCACCAACAGGAGTAAAGGAATACTTCAGCACCAAGAAGCTCATATACCCTGATAGTAGCATCAAAAGTGGTATCAGGTGAGCTGTTGATGAATACTTCTTCATCATGGATATCCTCAGGACGAATACCAAACTCAACTGTCTTTCCATCATAACCCTTTTCAATAAGAACAGAGCCTTTCTCGTTAGGAAGCTTAATCTTAAATCCACGAATTCAAGGTAACTGCTCGCCCTCTTTTCTTAACAGAGCATCGATAAAGTTCATCTCCAGGAGAGCCGATAGAATCCTACAACGAACTTATTAACAGGCTTCTCGTACAGGTTCTGAGGTGTATCTACCTGCTGCATATAGCTTCCTATAACTACGATTCTTGTACCGAGTGTCATAGCCCTCTGTCTGATCGTGTGTTACGTAGATGATAGTTGTTTCAAGTCTCTGATGAAGCTTACTAATCTCGATACGCATCTGTACACGAAGCTTAGCATCAAGGTTTGAAAGAAGCTCATCCATAAGGAATACCTTGAGATTACGAACGATAGCACGTCCCATAGCAACGCTGTCTCTGACCACCTGAAAGAGCGCAGGCTTACGGTCAGAAGCTTCTCAAGGTCAGAGTCTCGAGTCATAAGGTCATCTCTTCCTTTGGTCTTTTCTAAGCTTAAGTCCGATGCCATATTGTCAAATACTGACATATGTGGGTAAAGCAGTGGTTCTGGAATAGCCATCGCGATATCCTGTCTTAGGCTCAACATCATTTACTCTGATCTCGATATAAAGATCTCCGCCTGAAATCTCTTTCAAGACCTGCAATCATACGGAGTGTTGTAGACTTACCACAACCTGATGGTCCAGCAAAAATGATGAACTCTTTGTCTCGCGATTTCGAGATTGAATTCTTTAACAGCCTCAAAAACGTTTGGATACTTCTTTGTTACGTTTCTTAATGATAAACTTGCCATAACTTCCTCCCTTTATAAAACTTTTTGCCAGATTTTAATCAATCTATGTAGTACAATAGTGAACAAATCCTTTGAATACATAATACACACTGTATAGTCAATAAACCATTCTTTTACAAAAATCAAACCTGCTTTACATTTGTCCTAAAAACATTAGTAAAGTGCACTGAATAGAAAATTTTGCCAATTTTTGAGGGATAAAGGTGATTTTTACTCCCATTTTTAAGTTTGCAAAAACAAAGCCCATCATTCACTCAACAATTACGCTAAATTTAATTAAATACAATCAAACTTGTAGGTAGTTTAATTTTATTGAAATCATAGATTGTCGTGCACTGAAATGCATAAAGAAAATAATTGTAAATAGTACTACTTGAGTCTATAATCCAATTATGAGGTGATTAACTGCACATTGCATTATAAGGATATAAATATCAAAAAAGCTTTCGATATTCAAACTATATAATTCTTATTGTAGTGAAAACAACAATACTTTTTATAGGAGGAAGTACTGTGGCTGAATTATTTAACAAATATACCCAAAAATTGCCTAGCAGGGCCAAAATCAAAGAATCCTCTTTCTTCCGCTACTACGACGCGGATAGAATAATACTCGGAAAACCAGCATGAGGCTGCTTCACTTTTGCTATGGCTTGGTGGCATATCTTTGCGCTGTGTGGCGCTGATATGTTTGGAAGAATTTGCTACAGACAAGGACTTTGGCACTGAAAACGGAACTATGGGCACACGCACAAAGGCTAAGAGTAGATGCGGTTTGAGTTTATGGAGAAAGCTTGGCATCAGATACTCTGCTCACTACGATGTTGACCTTGTCTCTGAGCAGAGATATAAAGGAGCAAATGCCTGCCTATGATGAGATATCTGACTACATACTCAGAAAATGAAAGGACTGATATCAAATGCCTCTGGGAACTGCAATATGTTCGACCTTAAAGTTTGTAAACGGTGCAGGCTCATAGCAAACAGCGCTGATGTTTACTGCTTCTGCCGCACAGATAAAGGCTCTTGATATTACAGTTAAGCTTGGAGGACAGGCTATGTATTCTGGGGCGGTAGAGAAGGATAAGCACCACTTAGCTACAGACGTTAAGTTTGAACAGGAAAATATAGCTAACCCTATGAAGATGGCTGCCAGAGTACCGGGACGCAGCGATCGGGCTTTAGGGAGCTTCTACATCAGGCTTTCCAAGCCAGAACAATGAAACACAGTACACCCCGATGCTTACTGCGATAGGCTTCCTTAGACTATGGTGCTGATAAAGACTTCAAGTTAAACATAAAGCAAATCGTCTACCTCTTGCAGGACACGGCTTCCAGCATGAGCGTGCATATCCGCTATAAACGGTATGCTTCGAGTGTTGATGCAAATCAGGGTGATACACTGCTCTGGCTGGGATACCGACGAATTCCCATTGATGTGATGATAACATGTGTATGCCATGAGGTTCTTAAAACGGCGGACTTACGGGTGGATTTAACTTTGATGCAAAGAACCGCCGCGAAAGCTATACCTACGAGGATATTTGCTGCTTCATCCTCGGTAGCGGACAGCTTTTCGCCTGGGACCTTAAAGAGCAGCAGCTCATTGAAGAGAAATTACTTGATAACTTTATAAAGGTAGCGCTTTGAAAGCGAAATGGGTAAGAAAAATCGCTCTCATACGCAAGCCTTAAAGAGCTTTCGAACTATGCTGAGAAAATGGGAGCTCCTAAGATGCCCTGGAAGCGGAAGACAGGAATATCTCAGTCTGCACTCAATCAGACATTATCTGGTGAGGCTTAGACATAAGCGGCATTTTACTGACCGCACATCAGTAGCACTGTATTGCAGTCCCAGTAGTGACATCCTTTACATCTTTAACATATGGGAGGGTTCGTTTTAGATTTCTATCAGGCAAAAGCTCAATGGCAATGAATCATCACGTCACTGAGCTTTTTCTACTACAGTCTCTGAGATCCTTTGTCCTTTAGCATAGGTATGTGCTTTCATGAACCTCATTGTACTTATGAACGATTCTCACTCTTTGGAAGTGTGGCTGATCTGTAATGCACAAATACCTTGGCATATTCATTTGAGATTGTTAAACCAGCCAAGCCCCTGCTCCCGCCATCCTACAGCGCCTCAAGTCGGTCCCTGCTCTGTGGTAAGAGTTATAATTTTCAGTATCAAAGATATCTGCTGAATCTGCATGCTCACTTACTTTCCTGCCTCCTCCTACATGATAGATCTTGTCAAAATTTTCTTCCTGTAAGCCCTACTGTGCTCCTTAGAATCCCTCAAAGAAAAGGTTATTCCTCAGAACCGCCCTTGCAAAATGGCTCCTGGTATGGGTTGTATCTATCCTGGTAAAGCTTCCCCTTACCTTGCTGTCAGCATGAGTACGCTCCCCCACTATAAGGGCAAAGAAGCAAGTCCATCTGAGCCAGCTGGTATACTGTGGATATCAGAGGCAGCTCTTCAAAAGCTATCATTGAGCAAAGGTCTCTTTGAACAGATTAAGACTATGTCCGCTGCCAGTGTCACTCCATCAGGAATAGCATCCGGGATACCGTGGTTTCAAAAGGTGGAGCTGTCCCTTATAGTGGCACTGTGCCTCTTCTTCTATATATGAGCAGGAATACCGGAGGTGCCTATACTTACCATACCAGTCACTTACAGATTATACTGAGAGCTTCCACTGCAGCACAGGCATTGTCTGCACCTACTCCCATCACCTTTATTTCTTTTCACAGCCAAATTTCTCTCTATACTCAGGACTAACTTTTCCAACACAGTCACTGAATTGTAAAAGCTTTGGAAAATGCATCAATGCCGTATTTCAAAGTTTCATCAGACCATCTCTTTGCTGCCACATCTAAGAGCGAGAGTTCCGCCGCATCAGAATAGTCGGTTGCAAGTTCTCCTGTAAGCCTGAAGATAAGATAGTCCTTTAGCAGCATAATGAAGCATGTCTTTCCTCAAAGCTTAGCTCTTCTTCCTTCATCCACAGTATCTTCGTTGGTAACCTCTAGAGTCTTTGTTTTTGGTGATTTCTATAAGTCTTCCAAAGTCTTCCATTATCTCTGCGCACTGAGCTGTAGTACGGGTATCGTTCCATAGCATGGCAGGCCTTACTGTGTTATACTTCTCATCCAGGGTAACAAGCTCATGCATCTGTCCTGATATAGCTATCCCTTCAAGCTCTTTCTGAAAAGTCAGAAACCTTTGTCAAGAAGTTTTGCTAAATACAGCTCTCACAGGCCTTTATCCACTCTTCACCCGTTTTGCTCACTGTAGCCCTTCTTAGGATGAAGCAGAGGGTAGTCTGCGCCTCGCAAAGGCCACTACTTCACCGCTTTTATTCATCAAAAGTCCTTTTAATGAACTTGTTCCAAGGTCTATACCCAATACATATCCCATAATCTTCTCTCCTTAGTCAGGTGTCTTGATTTGATTTTTGTTGACTGCACTGTCGTGTGAATACTCTATAAAGCCCTCCAAGGCTTCTCTACATCACTTACTATGATGAAGGCCTTTAGGGTCAGTAACGATGCGATTTCTTAAGCTTTACTAATCTCTTTCTTCTGCCAACTACGCAAAAGCATATTTTTATCATTGTTGGTATACATTCCCTTTGCAGAAAGAGCTGTCACACCTCTGTCCATCTCACTCATTATAAGCTTTGCTATCTCGTCATATTTGTCTGATATATATATACAAAGCTTAGCAAACTTCACACTTCCTCGACTATGGTATCATCTGATATCTTGGTTAATACGTAGATAGTAATGATGCCATGCATTGCATTTCTAAAGCCCAGCACGAAGGCACTGCAAGTACGACTATAAGTCCGTCTACTACAAAGAGTATACTTGGTACTGAATAATGTTTAAGGAACTTGTGGACAATGGCACTTTACCATATCAGTACCGCCACTGGTGAGAGTTGGTAAGGAAGATAAGTCCTATGCCTACACCGTCAAGCAGCCTCCGAGAGCTGCTACTGCAAGGAAATAGTCGCCACCACACAAATTGTAGGTAGGGATTACATAGAGGCCAGGCAGCAAATGCAGCTGCACCAAGCAGTGCCTTAGCCACAAAATCTTTTACCAAGTACAATCAGTTATGATAAATACCGGTACATTAAGCACTGCATTACTTCAGCCATACAGGGAATATCTACTCCAAAGTTCTGTCGTGAAGTACTTTATAACTATAGCGAAGCCTCAAAAGCTCCTATAACCATCTTCATTGGGCTCATAGATAGCTTTACCGGTGCTGACATACAAAAGGTTCCAAGTAGTATTAATACATCAAACTAACTTTCTGTATTTGGATTTCGCATCTGTGTAATTGTCTGAATCATTTTTAGTAATCAACCTCTCTAATTTTATTTACTGCCTCGAAGACAGCATATTTACTATATCTCTTTCTTAATAATCACACCTCCATCAAATCTCTCCCCTCGCAAAGGTTACAAACTTTATATCAGTTTGATTAACTTCTGGAGCGAGGTTAAGATATTTACATAGGTGCTCTTTTTAATGTCGGTGAACTTGCTAGTTAATACAGGCTTTTAACAAATTCGGACTTTGCATTTTTATCCCCATTTATAACGCTGTTTGTGAAGGTCTGTAAAAACGTAGAGTCACCCTTTGTATTAAAGTAGAATACTTTTGCCTGCATCTTCTGCACTTAGGAATAGAAAATGAGATCCAGTTCAAGATAGTCCTCACATCAGCATCCCCTGCCTTAGCCCCCTGCTTATTCTACTGTACTTATACAGGTGCGACAAAGTAAGTACCTGTGGCACAACTGCAAGCGAGGTGGATATCTCTTTGTATAGCTCATTTGAGACTTCAAACTTATGTTCCCGAGAAACTATAAAAACTGATTTTTATTCTCCTGTTTGTCAAAGCTTACAAAATAAGCAGAACTTATAGAGATCCTTGTCATCTTTATCACCTATGAAGATTACTACACCTCTTATAACCTCTTTCGGTGTCTGCATCAGGCAGAGCTTTTATTTAGCAGAGTAGTCTGAGTTATAATATCTTTCTTAACATTGTTTAGCATCTCTCCGCTCCTGCTATCTGCATCCTCAACTTATAGATGTAGACAAGTAATAAAGCAATAATTAACAACATAATTATGATTGTTGTTAACACGAAATATCTTTTGCTACTTTCTTAGTCATCCGCCTTACTACCTCTTTCTGGTAACAACTCAGTTGTAATTTTTCTCAAGATTAGGCCCAAAGCCCTTTCTAATACCGTGATCATCCAGTGCTAAAATCCCACATCACATTTCCGTTTATAAGTACATTCTGGATTTGGCTGATAGTGAATCTCAGCCTCCCCCGTACAGCATTTCATCTTATCGTAAAAGTTGACCCCTTAGAAGAGGACATACTTTGAGTCAGTAGGAAGGATAATCACCCTGATTGAACTGATCTGTAAGTCCAAGGTAATAAAGGACTGAATTATAGTCTTTTATCGCTCCCCACTGCTTGTATAAAGGCATAAAGCAAGGTATTGTCCTGATCAAGCAATTATTGTTAAGTCGAAGCTAGAATATACTAAAAGTACTTCCATCAGTTATTGTTTTCTGACCTGTACCTTACAGCGCGCCCTGTATGGTTATGTTTATAGCTCACCGACTTAACAGTTCCTGCACTTAAAGGATAGGTCGGATAACTTACACCGTCAACTGTTATAGGCCCAATTGACTCTCTTGGTTTTCAACACCATTTCTCAAGCACAGTATCGACACTTACTAAGGCACTTCCTGTTGCAGATACAGAAAGTTTAGTATCCTCGCCCCATTGTATTGATATTGTTACCGTAGTTGTCTGATACCTGATAAGCAGATAATAACTGTCTGATCTATGATACCCAGACATTGCTCCCAAAAGTCCTCGATTACATCACCGTTTTTAAGCTTTGTTACATCTTTGTCAACCACAGGCTCGTGAAAATATACCCGAAGATGTTGCAGTATTTCTGTATACACATCTGTAAATACCTCTTGAACTCTAGCAGACATAATAAATGATGGCGGTACAACTCTAACAATCTGTGCACTTTAATCCGCTGTTGTCAGCATTTCATAGCTTATTTTTAAGCTCTCCTGAGGATCCAATTAGCGTAGGTTGGTTCGGGTATATTGGAAGGGAAAATGCGAGACTTGCTACCTGCTTCCATTTACCGAAACGCTGTCCTTCCAGTTACGCTAAAGCCTGTCGTTAAGAATATCAGGACTTGGGATGTATTTCCCTTTTCCCCTTATCATCTATGACCAAAATATACATCTGCGAATAATACACTATTTGTGACAGTCATATCCTTACAATAAACGCATTGGTGAAAGTTCAACTTTGCAGGCTTTCTATTCCGTACTATTACTAGTCGAAAGTATTGTCATCCTTCTTTTGTATCATCGCCTTTGAGCCGCCTGTAATGCTAATCTTAATCAAATCACCATAAATCATCATCCTTGATGTTGTACTCTTCTCTCAGAAGCCCTCACATACAAGGTCCCTGATTTATCCCCCGCTGTAAAGATACCGTTCTTGTCATGGTTCCAAGATTTAGACTTTGAGTCGCAGCAGTCTTCATCCGCAAAAGCTGATAGAACACCTTTGTCAGTTGACTTAAATGCCTTCAGTTTATCTCAAGACGCCTCATCCACAGGGTGATTTTGGACTCAAACTCATAGGTAGAGCCGCTTTCACTCGACATCATCAGCTGTTCCTGCGGACTTTAGAAGGCTTACTCTCTGCCTTTTGTCTCTGCTGTAAACTTACATCTTAGAGTATAGGTTTTCTTTTCCAAGTTTATATCTGAAGCTGACTGTGGCTTTTCCATTTCCTACTAGCCCTACAGCTGCTCGTTCTTACTTACTTAACCCTGCCCTATTATCCGACTTCTGTGTACCTTTTATGCCCTTGGTCTTACCACCGATATTGTCTTTAGCTTTACACTGCCTCCTCCCACATAAATGGTCTTCCTGGTGACAGGTTTTCCTTTAGAAGTGCAGAGGTAGTTCTTAGCACGCGCTACTGCCTCTGTACTAAATAAATAGTTGATATGCCTACTGCGACACTTAACACTACAACAAATAATTTATTTTCATAGTCTCTCCCACAAGTTAATATGCGAGAAAAAGAATTTCGTCTAAGAGTATAAATATAATTACTTATTTTCACTACTAACTTGCAGAGTTATAAAATTATTACAACATAGATACAAGTATTAAAAGAGTATAATGTAGTCACAAGTACAAAAAGTATAAAAATTCGATTGGGGATTGCTTGCAAGAGAATTTATTATCTTTTTAATACGCAAAAATATGAGTAATAGCCATTTTTGTAAAAATATGGATTAAAAATATCGGAGGAAAGATGAACAAGACTGTACTTATAAAGTGACTCAGGCAGGGGATAGAGCGAGGCACCATAAGATTTGCAAAAGAGGGATATAAGATAGCAATAAATGCAAACAAATCTAAAAGATGAGCTCGGAGAAACCAAAATTATCTCATATCTTTAGGTGTACAGTGCTACAAAGCAGGGCGATGTGGGAAATTATCAGTTTTGTAAGGAATTTGAGATGAGGTAAAACACTCTTTGGGAGTCATCGACATACTGGTAAACAATGCCGGAATATCTGCATATAGGACTGCTTTTCAGATAGAAGCCTAATGAATGGAATGAGGTAATAAATACCCAACCTTACCTCTCTATACAACCTCATCCCTGGTCATTCCTGATATGGTTAGAAAAAGTGCAGGTAGATAATAAACATCTCTTCTGTCTGGGGAAATGTAGGTCATCTATGGAGGTCGCCCACCAGCAAGCAAGTGAAAATGAACCCTACCAGAGCACTTGCAAAGGAGCTTGCACCCAGCAAACATACAGGTGAATGCCATAGCCCTCGTGAGCTTTACAGATACAGAAAATGAACAGCTTTTTAGACTCTGATGAGCTTGCCTACTTATAGATGAAAATTCCTGCGTCAAGACCAGGAAGGCCTGAAGAAGCAGCTGAGCTTACCTATAGTCTCGCCACAGGAAAATGATTATCTAACTGGTCAGATTATGTCTTGATGGTACTTGAAAGCTAGTCTACACCTTTATCCCCACAGGCGGTATATCTTATTTGGATTTGCTTTTCTTTACCTCTCGTGGGCTTGTTTTTATGCGCCTTTTTAGAATTTAAGAGTCATGATAGAACAGTACTGTCGATGATAGCAGATAGCCTACATTCTATGAAAAGGAAAGCTGTCTTTATAATGTGCAAAGAAGTATCTGCTTTGAAGAGGGTATCTATAGGAAGGCATCCGAGAGTGATGAAGCACAAAAGACACAGATGCAGTCAGGCCACCTTTTTACCTATGCTATAGTTCTGCCATAGCGCCTGCTTTGCTCCATAGGAAAGGCCAACGAGGCTTATGTACAAAACTCACCCTACCTGTCTTAAGAGCAAGTTCATGTATATTCATCCCTGTAACCCAGACCATAAGAAATGTAACCTCCACAGACACCTGACTTAATACCTCGCTGAAGGAAAGTCTGTCTTTCTGTTACAAGCGCAGAGCTTGCTATGCTGTTTTTAATGCGTGGAATGTTGTTATTCTCAGAAACTATAAAAGAAATAATGATCTCCAAAGATCCTGTCTCAGTATCCTTTATCCCACAGCTTATGCTTTCTATGGCTGTCTTAAGTATTCATCCTCCAGATTCACCTGTGGCCTTGACCTTAGCATAGTCCAGTCCCAAATCAAAATAGAATACACCAGACCTTGTTAAATTCTTCTTTTTCTCACTGCAGTGAAATACAAAGCTTCCGTCTTTTTCTCACAAGAGTAGTATGTTCTCTAAACCAAACCCCTGTAGTAGCCCTTCCTCTTCTTCATTCATTCTAAATATTCGGGCCTGAATCAGCTATCTGCTTTAGATTTTAAGTCATTTAGCTTTATAGTAAACTTGTCACCATTAAATAAGCTTCCTATTTCTCGCTTTCAATTATGTTCTAAACTTGGTTTTTATCTCACAAGTGCATTGTCTATGGACTTAGGGCTTCTCTCAAGAGCTTCGCATATTCCACATAGTCCTTTCCCTGACAGATACGAAGTCAAGTACCTCTTCCTCAAGCTTTGATAGGGACTTCGCTAAGCTTCTCAAGCAAAATATAGTATTTTCTCCTTGTCTCACCACAAAGCCCTCCGGTTCAAAGAGAGCTCGCTCGCTCGGGAGATTGTTGATGAGCTTTATATCATCTGCATCTCTCCCGTAGCCTGCCCTGCATATAGCGAAATATAGGTGTTAAGAGGTAGGTTTTTACCTGCCTGCCCTGCCTTTTTGATTGCTATTATACATCCTTCTCTCACAGACCAGATTAGCAAAGGTTGAAAAAACATAGTATTCTTTTGACTTGTCAAAATCTCTTACCGCTATAAAAAGTCCCTATCATCCCTTCCTGCATCAGGTCTTCCTGTCTCCTCCAAGCAGATACAGGTCTTAGCCTTTCACCTCACCAGATTCTTATATTTGTTTATAAGATAGCTCTCAGCCTACATCTCCCTCTTTTTGCCTTCTCACAGAGCTCCTCGTCTGTGAATTTTTCAAAAATTCATAAACCATAATATCCCCATTATTATTTTGTATTAAGTCTCTGCTCACTATCTCGTATGCAAGCACTCCTGCCGCAACTGATGCATTTAAGGAATCAATCTGCCCAAACATAGGCAACTCCTTACTACAAAGTCGCATTTTTTTCCTTAACAAGCCTGCTTACTCCGCTTCCCTCAGAGCCCATAACAAGTCCCATAGCTCCTGTTAAATTGCAGTTATGCATAAGTTCTCCTGACATACAGCACAGGCAAACCATATTCCCTTTTCTTTAGTTCATCTATGGTACGGCTGATATCTGGTCACTTCCTAGCCACAGGGGTATACATTGATGGCTCCTGCATGAAGTCCTTGCCACAGTTGCAGTAAGTCCTACAGCATGCTCTTGGAATTATAACCCGTGAGCCCCTGCCCGATTGGCTGTTCTATTATGGCACCAAGGTTGTGTGATCTTCGATGTCATCAAGAACTATGATAAAAGGAGGCTTTCCCTTTTTACTTGGCAAGACAAGGATGTCATCAACCTCTGCGTAGTTGTAGGTCATACCATAGCCACAACTCCTGGTGCTTGTCTCCCTCAGCATACTTATTAAGCCTGTCTTTGCTTACAAAGCTAATAATGGCATCAGTCTTTTGGTCTGTATGGACTGCAGGGTTCCATCTGCTACTCCCTCCTGCACATAGAGCCTGTCAATCGTCCTATCTGACCTAAAAGCTTCAAGTACAGTATTTCTACCATAAATAACAAGGCTTGTTTCCTCGTTATCATTATATTTCTCTCATTTTTCTCCTTTAGCAAAAAGCATGTCTTCATAATTATTTGCAATAAACCTTAAATTTCGTGTGCTATGCTCCAATATCTTCATAGTCTTGAACCTGCGCCTGCCTTAATTAGTTCAAGCATCCTCTCATTTTTACCTGTAAGGTAAAGAAAGCCCATCAAAGCCTCAAAGCCCGTAGCTATCCTATAGTCTATGACACTTGCATTTTTGGCAGAGGTATAAGACTTTGCATTTCTTCCACGCTTAAACACAGCCTCTTCCTCGTCGCTAGCAGGGGCAGGATGATTTTCATGTCTTTTTGTGCAGTTGCCTTGACAATCGAGCTTGCTTTTGTGGTGAAGCTTATTTACTGGTGCATTGTCTTTTTCACAATTATAGTACGAATTACAACCTCGTAAATGGCATCGCCTATGTAGGCAAGCGTAAGAGGCGAAAAGCTCCTTATATCCTTGTCTTTAATATTAAAAAAACCTTCTATTCCATTTACTGAAAGTACCGATATATCTATATCCTTTTCCACTTAACACCCTCTCCTGGTATCCTCCAAAAACTATACCCTTGATGTAAGTATATCCTTTATCTCATCTGCCCTGGCAAAATTTTCTTAGCCTTCCTTGACTCTGTCCTTTCTTTGATGAGAGCTCTATTTCATCATCAAGAATCTCCTTTGCTTTACTACCTTTAAGCCAAGCACATCTGATAAAAAGCACTATTATTCCTCTTACCTTTTTAATAAGCTCTGCTGAAGACTCTGCATTTATCTCAGAATTTGCCAGCTTTACAGGTTAAATATAGCAGACACAGCGTCAGCAGTATTAAAGTCATCATCCATGATCGCTTAAAGTCCTTTTTGAAAGCCAAGGCTTTTTCTTTAGCTTTCCTTTTCTGCATCAGTTAGCTCTCTTAATACAGCATTGTCAAGGAGAAAAATCAAGGTTTGATACAGCATTTGTAATCCTCTCAAGTCCCTGTCTTAGCCGCCTCCATAAGCTCGTGGCTGAAGTTGATAGGTCCTCTAGTGAGCTCCAAGCATAAAGAATCTAAGCACACCAAGGTCGTATTCCTTGCTTACATCTCTTATGGTAATAAAGTTTCGAGAGACTTACTCATCTTCTCATTATTTATCCTAAGATAACCGTTGTGCATCCAGTACTTAGCAAAATCTTTGCTGTTTGTACTTCACTCTGGGCTATTTCATTCTCATGGTGAGGGGATAAGGTCTTCTCCACCTGCTGTGTATGTTCATCTGCTCACCAAGGTACTTTACTCATCACAGAGCATTCTATATGCCAGCTAGTGTCTTCCTTCACCCCAAGGTGATACCCAAAAAGGCTCTCCTCCTTCTTTGGCTTCCAGAGTACGAAGTCAAGAGGATCTTCTTTTTCATCATTGATGGCAATCCTGCACCAGCTTCAAGGTCATCTATTCTTGTTTGACAGCTGCCATAAGACTTAAAAGCTTCTGGTTCTAAAGTATACACTCTGTTTTAGCATAAGCATAGCCTTTTTGATGAGCCTCTATCATTTCTATCATACCGTCTATCTCTTCGGTAGCCTTAGGATTCTTGGTCGCAGGAAGCACATTTAAGCCTTCCATGTCGTCTTTGCTTTTTTATATATCTCTGATATCTCTGATGCACTTACACCTCTCTTCGTTGGCACGTCTTTATTATCTTGTCGTCCACATCCGTAAAATTAGACACATAGTTTTACATCATAGCCCTTGTACATAAAATATCTGGTGGATAGTATCAAAGATAATGATAGGTCTTGCATTTCTATATGCATAAAGTTATACACTGTAGGTCCGCACACATACATCTTTACCTTACCAGTGCTCAATCGGTGGAATTCTTCTTCTTGTTTGTAAGTGTATTATGTATTTTCATCTTCTCTTCCCTCGTATATTCTTCTAAAATTTTGGCAAGTTTATCCAGTTTCTTCCTAAGCTTCTTATTCTCTTCTCTTAGGCTATTATATCATTTTTGTACCGGATCCGGAAAATGAATCTGGTCGAGGTCAATCTGTCTCGCACTCTGATATTATTCCGCTTAACTATTCTTCCAGGCACTCCTACAACTGTAGAATTAGATGGGATATCCTTACACCACGCTTCCCGCACCTATCTTAGTGTTATCGCCGATGGTAATATTGCCAAGGACTTTTGCTCCTGCACTTATCATCACATTGTTGCCTCATAGTAGGATGCCTCTTTCCTGTCTGCTTTCCTGTACCACCAAGGGTAACTCCCTGATAAAGGGTACAATCATCACCGATTACGTGCAGTCTCCCTGATTACAAACCCCGCTATGGTCAATGAAAAAGTTACTCTATCGTTGCACCCGTGGATGTCTATACCTGTCTTGTCAGCCCCTTTTTGCATTATCTTTCTGGCAAGAAAAATGTCCTTAAGTAAAGCTTATGAGCAATGCGATACCTCATCATTATCCCTAAACCCTGGGATAAAGCAGGATTTCAAGCTTTGATTTGATGGCAGGATCTCTTTGAAGTATGGTCATATTCTTCCTTAAAAATTTAATAAACCCATTATCTGTCGCACCTCCACAGCCGCCACAGCCACCGCAGATCGCCCATCATATAATCATCTTCATTGATTGCTTCTTTAAGAAGACACACCGCCTGAGCCTCATACCTCTCCTGTCCCTGTAAATCCAAGCCTCCTCTGTGGTAGCCTTGATATTTACCTGACTTTCCTCTATCCCCAAGGTCTTTTGCTATGTTTTTGACCATATCGGGCATGAAAGGTGCTTTAGCCTTCAGCCACAATGGTTGCATCTATATTCTCTATTACATAAAGCTTATCTTCTATAATTTTACCGACTACAGTAAGGAGCTTAAGGCTGTCCACATCCTTATACCTCCTGTCTGTATCCGGAAATGTCTGCCTATGTCACCTCAGTCACGCCCCAAGCAGGGCATCCATAATGGCATGATAGCACATCGGCATCAGAATGGCCAAGGAGCCCTCTTCAAAGGGTATCTGAACACCTCGAGAATCAACTTCCTGCCCTCTACCAACCTATGTACATCATATCCGTTTCCTATTCTCATTATTCAACCGTTCCTCTTTCTCCAGTACACTATCCACTGTCCAAAGTCCGTGGAGGTAGTCTGAATACATGCAAAACAATTTATCATGTTGCAGGGAATGTTCTCAACTGTACCGTCCTTATAGCAGGACTTGCTTCACGGGTAATCCTTATAAATTCCTCTATGAGCCTCTGGTCGAGTATCGTGAACGATGCCCATAGAGCATAAAGGTCTTGGCTTTCCTCAGTGTTAAGTCTGTACTGCCCATTGTAACACATGACAGGATAATGGCAAAGCACAATCTTTTCTGTTGTTGTCTTTTAGCTCAGTATAATCCTTTAATCCATTCAAACCTGCTCTCATCAAAGGCTGTCTTTATTAAGGTAGAGACTGTCGTGATTCCCCTTATAAGACAGAGCTTTCCGTTTAGTCTGCTAAGGAGTTCGTTAGTTTCTTCCGCTTTTACATAGGAGAGGTCTCCAAGTATGATGACCTCATCCCTTCTATTTACTCTGGTATTCCATCGTTTTATAATGTAATTATGCATTTCTTTTCTACATCTCTAAAGCCTCTGTTGTCCATTTCGTCGTTTAATTTTTCGTGAAAAATGCAAATCTGAAATATAATACCCACTTTTTCTCCTTATATCTAGTAGCCAAACATACCACTTAGGGAGTCATCTCTCTCATCCAGTCATTCACGCTTATTACCCTGAAGTTGTCCTCTATCGTCTCTAATGTAGACTCTTCTATGCCTGCATTGATGATTACCCTCTTACACATAGCACAGCTGCTGGCATTCTCAACATATCCGCCAGCCACGCATCTCAATCCCTACTATGTAGATGTCAAGCCTCACTAAGCTCTATCCCTCGAGGCGCTTATAATCGCATTCTGCTCTGTGCATGCACACTGCATAGAGCCATAACGCTCTCCTCTTGGAACCTTTAGTTTCCTCACGCATACAAAAGCCTCGTGTCCGATCAGTTCTTCCTACCTCTGGTGCCCCTGTATAGCCTGCTGCAATAATCTCATCGTTTTTACTATAACTGCTCCCATAATGCCTCTCAAGGCAGGTACTTCTCATGATACCACTTCCGCTACATCAAGGTAATAGTTTATCTTATCTCTTCTTTCCATACATCTCCCAATTATCTCAGCTTATAGGTACCTGACTCACATTGCTCGTAAACTCAGGCACCCTTGTATCATAGCGAAGGAGGGACTTGAACCCCCTGACACCACGGGTATGAACCGTGTGCTCTGAGCCAACTGAGCTACTTCTGCCATATCAGTTTCAAGACTCTCTCAAAAACAACAAGGGTATTATAAATGCCTATGAGGGATGTCAATAGGTTTTTGAAAATATGTGGTCATGGGGTCGAAGGAAGTAGTATCACCGGCTACTTAAGATCAGTTAAAATACTTAATTATCTCTTTGCTTATGGCTGTTAAGGTATCATCTAACACATTCTTTGCTTTCCATCCTCTTGGCTGACTTGGATGATGGGAATAATAAATTGCGGCATGACATTACTGCTCCAACAGCCTGCTCCAGCCAGCTATTGATTTTTGCTTAAATCATTATCCTTAGTATAAAAAGAATGTAAATTATCTCCAATGCAGTATTCATTGAAAACTTACACCCAACCTAATTCTGACTTGTGCTTTCTTTTGTTTTCATATATAATGTATTCAAATGTTGGGTCAGGAACAGTACCTGAATCTTCATAATCAGGCTGTCACGAGAGTTAAAATGTCCATCTTTCTGAATATAGAGCAGAAAAATTGTGGCCTGTCTCATATCATAACCTTTTGAAATTTAGATTCAGCCATATCATCAAAATCTCTGATACTCACCAAAAGACAGCATTATCTTTTCTTCGATGAGGATGAATTGAAGACTGTTTTGCTACACAGAAGCACTGTGTTACATTAGTTTCAGTTTTTAGTTGAATTTATCCTCGGTATAGTTCCCTGCTTATTATGAAATTGACAACCGTAAAAACACCACTCATGACACACTAATCCCTATAACAAATGCATTTCTTTTTATCCATAGTGTAAACCCTTTTATATAGTGTTTTGAATCAATTTCTCCCTAATTATAATTAACGATAGAGTTACTTCTACCAACTTTCTGTCCTTTCAAAAAGGTGCAAAACCGCTTTAACTAAAGCATATCATGCAACTAAAAATAACTATGCCAAAAGTGGATGTTATTTGTCCACTTCGCGTATGGTTTTAACTATAATCTTGACTATAGCGTTTTTATCTTAGTTGTAAAAACTTCACCAAAAAGGTTATCATAAAACATAGTCATTTTCACTTGTATTTTTGTGGCAATTGTGCACTTTACTATGAAATCTTGCAATAGTTTATTCATCTCATTATTGTTTTTACTCAGTATACCCTGTGGCCAGCATAAAGTACATTGCCCATTCCTATGTACAGCCCCACCAGCCCCAGTTCAAATACGGATATTGCAAACAAATTACTATACAGGATAATAAGGATATTATGTAGAGTATTTGTAATCCAAGTTTCATACCCTATACTTTGTAAAGTGTATTTGTAAACCTGGCTTACTGCATTAATTAACTGAATTAATAATGCAAAAGATACATATCCCATATGCTTCAGTCAATAATTTAGAATCATCAGTAATAACCAAGTATATCAGGAAAAAATAAAAATATCCTGTCAAAGTTAAAATAATGAATAACCATATGACCGCTCGTCTTTGGATATCGATTTAATTTCAGTATTTGATTGATTATTAAAAATTTTATGATACCAAAGTCATTATGACTCCACCATAAGAATATGCAGGAGTATGATAACTGGAAGCGACTACTTCAAGTAAATTGTATACAGCAATAGAATATGTATCCAATCTTGTTACGATTGCTGTGATAAGCATAACAAACAGAGTAGACTCAACAAAATCCTGTCCCATAATAGGAAAAATATAATTTCATCATTTCCTTTATTTCATTTAGTTTTTATCATAAATCTGAAATTAACTGTCTTATGCCTTTTGAAAAAGAAAATAAATATTAGTACATTCAGCAAGCTCTCACAACAGTTCCAATTGCGCCCCTTCTACTCCCAACCTTGGCATTCCAAATTTACCAAACACGAGTATATAATCAATTATAAAATTTACTGTTAAAGAAATTAGATTTGCTATAAGGCTTTATATTCGTTTTTCAAATTTTAAAATATGATGAGAATAAGAATATAAGATGTTCAGCCCTAATCCCCAACCCGCTATCGCTAAGTAATCATAAGCATATCTATGCACTTGTCCTTTCAACCCATAGAATTCTCTTAAAAACCAACTTCCAAATACTATCGAAATAATACCAAAGCCCACTCCTATAATTAACGCAAGACTAAAAGCCGTCGAAAAATCCTACTTTGTTTAATATTATCTGCACTCACCTATGGCTTTCCCAAAAATAATCACAAAAAGCTACAGATAGTGCTCCTAATGTTCCCTGTAAGTCAACAAATCAGATTAGCCACTACGCCAACTGTCGCAAATCCTTCTACAGATAGTCTTCCTATTATTGCTTGGTCGGCAACACTAAATATCATTTGTCCAAACGCACTGGCTAATACCGGGAGTGCCATAGTATCTCATTGTTTTAATTATTTCTTTGTCCAGCATTATTATCTATCTCCTCAATGTAGGTTTTATATAATTTTCAGATATTACCCTTATTTTAAGCAACTGCCTTTAAAAATTCTTTTTGTATCTTGTGCTAAATCACCATACGATATATCGTACTGTTCCATTATTTGTTCCATAGTAACAATAATACTGTTGTTATTGTTTAGCGATTTTATAATGCTTATGGATATCTCATTAACTATATAAATTCCTCCTAAAATGCAAATTTTTCCTGAGCCATCTTTCTCTCTCGTAAAATTATTTTGTTTTTATTATCTCTTTCTAACTTTATTAGCTCCATATTCGTTCACCTCTACATACTGGGCACCTTTCATCTGAAAAATTTATAGTTTAATGATTTTGCATAGGCAACATGCCCTGCATCCACTCTTTACATTTGTATAATACTTTACAATCTTTTGACTTTCCTTCAATATTGTCTAGTTTACTACTTCTCATCATTTGAAAAATCTCAGAATTTCTCCATATATTAGATAATTTGTCTTTAACACATCTCCTGCACTAAGCTCCATACTAGATATCATTAAACTGCAACCAAAAACATTTCCAAAGCCATCAATTGCAAGATTATCTCTACCTCGTAGTACATCCAAAATCACTCTCTTCTAAAGACGACGTGATATTGGGTGAATCCACATTGATAAATCTTCCTCCCTACCAGCCTCCATCAAAGGTAGATATGTTCCTGATGGTAGTTGAGACTCTCCCGTATGCACTATTTGTAAATTCACAGGAGTTTATTTTTAAATCAGTTAAATTTATAAGTACTTTTTCCACTCACTATAATCTATTGAAACATGATTCTTCGATGCTTTCTCCTACAGTTGCTAACAACATGATTGCTACATTATTAATTCCCATATTTTAATAACATCAAAAAGTTTCAATCATATATTTAGCATTTATTTTTGTCAAAGTGATAATAGCATCTATCGGAACATCATACTTCTGTAGATATCCAACCGCTTCTTTTTACTAAAAGTTCCTTTAATAATCTCTAGATCTATTATGAACTTCTTCTGGTCCGTCAATACTAATACATATTTTTCAACTCCCAGTCGAAATCCTTTTTGCTATTTCTTCGGTAATAAGTGTACTAATAGTATTAATATAACAAGAAAACATGTGGTTATTAACAAGTTCCAATATATCTAATATGTCAGACCTCAAAAAGGCTCTCCACCTTCGATGCTAACTCTCATAATATTATTTTCATCAAATTGATTAAATATATCTTTAACTTCATCAGGATATTTCGTAAGTTTTTGAATACTTACCACAGGCAATTTGCTGAACAAAAACTACACTTTTAAATTACAGTAAGGCGTAACTGAAAAATCTACATAATATGGATCCCTATTTCATTCATTAACTCATCTCCCAATTATAATGAAAGCTAATCTATCATAGATATCAATATAATAGTTAGCTTTTTGGCATAAATAAAGCAAATTACTAAATACACAATCTAATTATTCTAAGTTACAACTATGCTATGCTTGCTCTGATGCCTTAAGATTAACTATTTCTGGTTTTTATACACCTTTTTAATTTCATCTTAACCTACCTCCTCGTATAATAAGTTTGTAGCCAAGAAAAATCAGGTTACAAACTTTTCTTTTTGAGTATAGATGTGTGGACATTCTTATCTGTCCGGAGGATTCTCCTCCACCAAGTGCTGGCAGTCCATTTCTCATCTATATGGTTTACAGTTACATTGCGACATGACATCCCAAATGCTATAATGGTTCCTTTAGTGAATCCAGGTTGTGGTCACTTTGTACACCTCCTGCAGAGCTTATGCTACCGCTACGAAAGCTTGAAGCCCGGACGATACACTGCGATCTATTACACAAATGTCGTATCCCGGTTCTAAAAGTCTCCAGCAGGACGTTTCTTACTCGGACAATGCTCATAACGCGAGGTTTAGACTGGTGTATTGGTTTGGGATAGTTTATGTCCTCTATTTCACGCCCATTCTATGATGAGAGGAGGTGATTAACTATGAAGAAAACCGATTACCTGTCAACGCTGTTTGTTGGGATTGATATAGATCCCGTACAAATGTTGTTTCTGCCATTGATTTCAACTCGTGATTTTTATCCGCATGAAGCCCGTGCCTAATGCCAAAGAAGGTAGAGACCTTGAATCCTTCTTGTGGACGTTCTTTCAGTCCACATGAGTTCAACCATAGTAATCATCGGGCTTGAGTCCACCGGATTTTTACGGTGTACATATTGCCAATTATCTTTCAGCCAGTGATTTGTTGGCACCATTTGGGACAGAGGTATACTGTCTCAATCCGAAAGAAGCTGTTAGCACAAAGAATCATTCAATTCTCTCGACAAGAATGATGGCATTGATTCCTTTGTCATAGCCGACTTTGCAAGAGTCGGACGTATCAGTATAAAGCCGTGGCGTGAGCCCAGTATCTGGCTCTTCAAAGGCTTACAAGACACCGCTTTGCACTATCGCTGAATGCATTGCACGTGAGAAAACCCTATGTGCTTAACAACATCTTTCTCAAATTCAGTGAGTCTGCTGAGCTGAAAAAGGAAGACCATCCGTTCAGCAACAACATGGTGCAACCGCAGAAGCCATCTTGAACAATACGTAACCAATGATGATATCATAGAGGCTTCTATTGAAGAACTGGTCGAACTCATTGAATCCAAAAAGCCGTGGACGCATTACTGATCCGGAAGAAACTGCAAAGATTTTAAAGGTCACGCCAATGGTTCATACCGTCTGGACAAAGTCGTTGCTGAACCGATTACGTTGTCTCATCAGCAGTTCTTTAATTGCATCAGAGCTTTTGAGAAAGAGCCCAAGGCAATTGAAAAGGCGATTGAACATACCGTGCAGGGACCAAAACCCTGTCGAATATCAGGTACTGAAAATCAATCCTGCATAGGATATGTATATGCAAACTGGTATACTTAGCTGAAATAGGCACTCATCAAAAGCTTTTACCGGCAATGGTGCACCTGCCAAATATTGCTAAGATCGTCTGAAAGAAAATCAGTCAGGCAACTTCCGTGCAGAAGATACTAAAATGAGCAAAGCCGGAAACCGTTACCTGCGTTACTATGTCATAGAAGCTACCGGAAGCGTTATCAATAACTGTCCGGAATATAAGGATTTTTATGACAAAAAGTTTGCTGAGACTACTACGCATCAGCACAAAAAGAGCACTCGCGTTGACATCCCGTAAATTTTTTACGTATGCTTTTTGGACTGTTGGACAAAAGCCAACTCTACTTCTGGAAAGGAGTAGGTAATCAATAGAGAATATTAAACTTATGTTCTCCATTTCTATGGTGTACATAGGTTTGTTAAAGTTACCCTTTATCTAAAAATCTTTTTCAAAATGCCTCTTGACATATTACCAAATTGCTTTTCCGGTAACACATTACTATAAGCGCTTAAATTTTTGTCACCTTATTACTATAGTTATATGCTGGGTTTAGAATAAAACCATACCAAAAGTGGATATTTTTCTGTCCACTTTTGGTATGGTTTTTATAATTAAATATACCTTTTTCATAAAAATCAAATTAGGAGGCACTTAATTATGAACAAAAATGATTTACTCTGTTTTAGTATCTACTCTGTTAATTACACTAGTTACATTGTTTTCGTCACACTTAATGGTGATAACTTCAAAAAAAGTCGAAACTAATGTCTGTACCATCGAAAATACCGATAAACCTATCTGTATTTATTCGCGTAAATTGTAATTACTTATTTTAGCTCCTCCCCATACCACTTTTGAAAAGCCCTCCTTAAAGGGGCTTTTTGTCTTCGCTGGCCTTCATCAAACATCTAATTTTGTAGCTCTGAATGTACTTTGACTTACTCTTCGTGTTATCCCCTGTCATTCTATCTAGGTATAAGTTTTTTCTTCAAGCAAAAATCCTAAAAAATCTCCCCTCAGCGAGCTAATAGAATAGTTGATTGTCTTATCCGCATACTGTATCGCCTTTTCAAAACGATTTGTTTCTTCATAAGCCGAGCATAAGGTAACATAAAGCAACGCCAGAGGTATATAACGATATTTCATATTAACTTTACTTTTTCGTGTGTTTATGACAGTTTTTCAAGCAATTCTATACTTTTTATCAGTCTCACTAATGGCTTCATAGCAGACTGCTATACCATTGATTATAATAGCTTCGCCTCACTGGGCACAAATTCACCGACATTATCAAGTCCCATTTCTCCTTATTATACTAAAGGCTTTTTATTAATCTGTCTGCTACTTCATTAACATCACATTGCCTGATTCTTAGATCAAATAGCGAGACATATACTCACATATTGTCTGTTCTTCTGATTATCTAAGGGTATCCTCTGCTTCAATTCGTTAAACAGGTGCTCTGTTTCCCATACTCTGAAAGGTAGTTAGTTTTGCTATCTCCTTTCCATATCAAGCAAGCGGAAATCATCAGTTATAATCCCTACTTTCTACAGTCTCTACTCTCTATATTAAAAATAGTCAAGTATTTTTTTGTATTGTTCTCTCTTAGGCTTAGCCCTACCACATTCTATCCTTGAAATCGTCTTAACATCTATATCCAAATCATCTGCAAGCTTTTGCTGAGATATTCCTCTTATCACCCTTTTCCTGCTTAACTATCTCTGAAATAATATTCACATTTCTCTGCTTGTATCCGGTAAGCAAATTAATATCATTAGTATTCCATTCAAAATCCATATTCTTCATATAAATCTTCAATGCATCCCGCATCTTCTTATAGTCTTGGTACAATGTTGTATTTATGTTTTTAGATATGAAAAGGATATTCTCCAATAGCTTTGATATATTTAGCAAAGCCCGTTACCTGTAAGCATTTGCTCAGCCTTTAAGATAATCTGCAAAGCCTCATCAGGTCTATTATTTTTCATATAGCTGTTTCTACAATCAATGAAACTCTGCCATACAAATTGCACTTTATCTCCTCATCGTAAAAATGCCTCTCAATATAGTTAAGTATGGTAATTCCTATGTTTTAAGCAGATTCTCACCCAGCTTTTCTTTTATTATTAAGATATAAAGTAAGCAATATTAGCTCATTTTCTCCCTAATAGATAATTTCCAGTCTTCTAAAGAAAACTCAGGCAAATGTTAGTGTTAATGCTTGATAGTAACTTCTATCAGCCTCTACGAAATCACGGTATTTTTCTTCAGAGATAAACTTTTTATCATTTTAATAAACTGCAAATGTAAAGGGCTTTCTACGTCTGCTAACGCTTCATACCTGTCAGTAGTTTGGATGCTTGATCATAGCTTTTGATTTCAATTTCCTCCAGTGAGTTTTTCTCAAGTTCATACAACTATAGTCCTTTTCATCCTGTATAAGCTCAACTTTATTATCAGACCTGCCTAACCTGCTACAATCATATCAAGCACAAAAAGTCAGCCCTCTTTTCCCCAGCTTCAGTCCTTCTTATGACAGACTCTGAGCAGATTCCTTTCGCTAGTTTTTCTATACTAATATTTTGCTTAACACGCCTGCTATTTAATAAGTGCCCCTATTTTTACTATATTCATAAATCCTCATACTTGATTAACTTCACTAATATAACTCTACCTCTTAAGAGCTATAGTTTCATCTTCTTAATCATTACTTACCATTATACACGAAAATATATACTGATTTTCAAAAGCCCCTGCACATATAAGTGCAGGGCTTTGATTACTAATGTTCAACTTCCATCTTTCGTTTTGCAAAGGTTGCAACAAGAATTAGGATCTGTCTCACTGAGTAGTACCAGCCATCAGGTATTATCGAGCCCTGATGGTGATGTTTTAGTACTGTTTGCATTAAACCGGCCAAAGGGGCACCATCCTCAGTAACCCCATATTCATCGTCTCCATTTGACTTTATCTCTCTACAGCACTTCCCGTTGCGGTAGCACTGTACCGCGTTACCTTCTCCGTATTTGTTTCGTCATGTCGTAGAAGGTTTGGCTTTTTGCGCACACAGGACTTGTAAATCCTGCCAAAAATAATCACTGAAATGAGTATAAATCGTACAACACTGCATTTATAATTTCGACACATAAAGTCCTCCTTCAACTTATTTTTCTTTATTACCACAATTCATAAAAAGCTTATATGCAAGAATAAAAGTACAGTATTTGTGATGTTTTTATAACTCTCACACTTACTTATATCGGCTAATAAGCTAAAAAGCTAACACTTTTAGGGTCTATTATTTCTGTACAGAGGGAGTTAAACTGCTTTTATTATTCTCTTTCCTCTTTACGCTTTCTTCCTGTAAACACAGCTATTAAGAGTAGTCCTGCTCCAAGCTCATAATACAAAAGAGTTCCTGCTCCACCTGTTCTTGGGAGTCTTTTTCTTAGCTCTGTTTTTGTATAAAATGAGACAGAGGGGTACCATCATCTTTAAGCACGTACTCTTTAAGCTTGTCAGGCTTTGTCTTCTTTACAAAATGTCCAAGAGGGTAGCCGTCATCATCTATGACAATAATCTCATAACTGCTGTCCGGATCGTTTGGATCAGGAACATTATCAAGATTGTAGGTAGGTATATTAGGTCTGTATTATTGTCAGGTGTAGGATGTGGCTCTGTGCTTCTCCGAAGTACCCGGTTCACTCCGGTTTTTCAGGATCTGACGGGTCTGACGGCTGATTAGGATGTAGGTTTTACATGCGTATTAGGTACGCTTGGCTTACCCGGTTTCTTTTTGGAGCATTTGGTTTATCTTCACCAGAGGATTTGAAGGATCTTTAGGATCATTAGGGTCTGTCTCACCTCCTGGAGGAGGTGCACTTCCACCGCCTCCACCGCCTCCGGATTCTGATGTTGACAAGTTGGTTATAGTCAGTTCATTGCCATCCTGAGTGACATTGCCATAATAGCCAAGTAACTCTATCATCCTGCCTACCTGAAGCCTCAGTAACTCTTATTCTGTATTCTGTAGATTTAACCTATATCCTTCAGGAGCTTCAACTCCTTAAGCACATAGTCACCTGAACTTATTCTGTCAAATTCAATCCTTCCTCCTGCATCTGTCGTCTCTAGGCGAGCTCATACACCTGTACTCCATCCTTTTGAAGCTCAAATTTTGCACCAGAGAGGAACTTATCCTTAGCCTGATTGGTCTTAAATATGGTAGTTTGCTCAAAGCCCCATACCCTTCCTGTTGAGGATAAGATTTACAGCATAGCCTACATCAGGCTTCTTTATAGCCTTTTTCAGCCGAGTCTTCAAAAAAGAGACAGTATTTTCTACCTCTTCACCTGAATTAATCGGAGCACTGAAACCGTTATGTAAGTAATCTTGTAGTTTGCATTACTGTTTGGCTAGGTTGATAATAAACTTTCTGCCTGTATCTTCATACTTAAATATCTCAGAAAGATTATCCTTTATTTCACGCTGTGGTATAAACTTACCATTGTCATCTACACTTCCCTCAAATATCCTAAAGTTATCTCCTCGAATACGAGCTCAGGGCTGTTCTTTTTCTTCCTTACTATGATATTGCTACTAAGGCCATCCTCAAAATGCACCTTTTCACCCACACTATAGGTCTTATATGGTCTGTAAACTATACTCCACTTTATAAAGCTCTTTTTTTCAGCATACTTTGAGACATTTTCATCATAGGTTTTCCAGATGAATTCTTCGTTTACGTCCACTCCCCTGATTGTCAGTTATCTTACTTTTTCTTGCTGTCACCGTCATTGGTATTCATCCATCAGCGGTGATTTCAGCCTTGTTTACTATGTTTTCCTTTGTTTAGGTAAAAATCCACCTTACTAGGCTTTTATACGCGTCTAAAAAGGATTACATAGGGTCCCATCAAGCTTTGTAAACTTAAATATCAGCTTATTATGAGAAGCATCATTTGTAAATGTAAGCTTTGTCAGTGCTAAGTGAAAGTAGAACCCTCTGTAAGTACAGTTGCATCAGCCTTTGCAGGGCTTGTTGCGCCTTTTACCGCCATATATGAGGTAATCGTTGCTCCTGTTTATCTTAGCAAGTTCAAAGTCCTCAGGGATGATGTCGGTAAGGGTAACGCACCCAGGTCTCCGTCTACATCGTTTACTCCTGCCGATTTATACACTTATTCTGTAGATGATAGACTTATCTTCCCTGTTATAAGCTACTGCATTATTGTCTTTGGCTGTTTTTGCAAAGATAGTCAAAGACATCATCATTTATTATATTAGTTGCCAGCGGATACAGCTAGATTGTTTACAAATCTCTTTGTCAGCATCCTTTGAAAGTGCCTGCTTGTTAGCCATCTTGAAAGTTATACTTGTCGCATCTGCCGCTTCTTCTATAAGGGTTCCATCAGGCTTAAAGAGATTCATAAAAGTTATATGCCGCTGTATCCCTTGTATCCATAACCTGCTTTGGCTCCACAAGCTTTTGACCTAAACTTAACTCACAGTCTTTTTCCTATTATCCGGAAGCGCCTCACCTTTAGAGGATCCATCTTTAATTCAAGCTAGTGTCCCACCAGCTTATCTGCATTATCTCTTATAGCGTACACTTCTGTACTCAATTCCTGAGTTATTTTTCGAAAAAGCGGTGAAGAAGGATTTACCAGCCTTTGATGATTCTGTGCATCTCACACTTACTACCTTATCAAAGGTGAAAGATTTGTTTTAAGTGTTTTTATGGCTGTGTCATTTGCCTCGTTATCTTGTAGCCTGTCTCAGACCCTTTCTATTTGCTTTTTTACATCATTGTCAAAGATAAAGGTATCGTAAATGTAGTAAGTATTAGTATCTGCATTTTCTCACAAAGTTTGCACTCCACTCTGGTTTCAAATGTCTCTTCTATCTTGACACCTGAATTCTCCTCAAGTCTTCTATCAGCTTCATTTTTCAGTCCTCCAGTGTTCAAGCTCGTATATTTTGGCCATCTTTTTCTAACTTTTTCTACTGATTTTGGCAACTGCAGGGAGTTTGACTTCTTCATTCACTCCGCCCCAGCCTATGATGGCATCGTTCTTAAATTCATAATAGTTGTCCTGAAGGGTTAATTCATTAGTAACTATGGTAAGTCTTGTCTTTTTAGTCACGCTTGGGATGGTATACCTCATCATTATCAGTACTGACAGGATTAACGTTATGTTTAGTTTCTGACCAATCTCCTTTAGTTTCATCCCATACCTGATAGTAGCTCTTTTCTTGTCTGAGCAATGTTTGATAGTTGAATTCAGCGTTTGTCTTTAATAGTTACTGTTCCAAGGTTTGCACCAGGTCTCATTGAAACACAATGCTCCGTGCAATGCTTTTGTTATCTGGCTGATGTAAGACCTTTCCTTCTTTCCAAAAAGGAATGAGCTACCGCTGCTTCATTAGTCTTACTTTCTAACTTTCCATCCTTGTATAGCTCTGCGCTGTTTTTATAAACCTTGCCATACTTGTAGTCTCATCTATTTGATATATTGGTACTGAATTTAATCATCGCCCTTCCCTATGTTAGGAGCAGGTACATCAGATGGCTGTATGGTATGTTAAGCACCCTTATCTGTATAGCTCTCGGAGTTACTGCCTGTCCATTGATAGTCAGTGAGCTACTTTTATACTCGCCAACCTTTGAAAGGTCGTCACTAAATACATAGTCCATAGCTTAGCTGATAATCACTGAGCCAAGTATCTTTTATCGACGGTTACTGTCCAGTCCACAGTTCCGCTAGGAATATTTAGTTCAGCTTTTTCTCAGTCCTTAGGTCTTCTCGTATCATCTACGTCAACTCTGTAGTCTGAGATCTTTACCTACCATTACCTGCAGGAGCTCTCTAGTTTGTTGACATCTACTCTAGCTTTAACCACTGCTTTTTATCTCAATCTCATCCTGGTCAAACATGATAGGACTCAGCTTCAGAAAAATCAACTCACCTTAACCTTACCTTGTGCGTCTGTCACAAAAGAAGTCTTATATATATCTACCTCTAATTTCAACAGGACTTAGAGCAATGTCGGGCTTAGTGTACTCTTTCTTTACTAAGAACCCATTAGGCAGTATAAACGGTGCACCAAGTCTCATATTCTACATACGAATTATCGGTTATATGATGTGGAGCATTTTTGTCAAATTTGAACTTATCCTTGATTGTAGCCGTTATATCAGTAGTCAACTCACTTTATTATTACCAGTCTGCGTGATTTCCTGTCCATTTTGGAAAAATACTATGCTGTGGGCCTAGAAACGACCTGAGTATTGGTTACATTATCCGTTGCAGGAGGAGCCAGACTACATATGAAGGCACGCTAAGTCCTGATAAAACTAATCTGATTATAAGTATGAAGTTTAAAAACTACCTCTATATTTTTCCACATAAATTTCTCCTCTAGTTATCATAGTAAGTCATATTATAGTGATACAGATTATGGACTCTAGTCGCACCTTCATAAAGACTTGTTTTTAGTAAAATACATAAATATCATAATTATATATCGGATGATAATCCAAAAGTAATTAATACCATCTCTGTTTTTCTCAATATTTTGCATATTTGTACATTTACTATGATTGTTATATAATTAGGTTGAGAATTTTTACTTTATTTTGTTCGGACCAGAAAGGAAATATTATGTCTCTTTTGATGGAACAGTGGTGGCAGGCATAGCATATGAGCTTCGTACCCTGTTCTTACTGGTGGTTATATTACAAAAAAATAGCACTAGCCTGAAAAAGGACGCACTGCAGCTTGCTGATTAAAAACAACAGAACTCAATATAGACTTTTTATCTGCCAACGCTTCTTCCTCTTTGCGTACATCACAGAGGAGAGCCGCAAGTCTCCTATGACAGCTCCGAACTTTTGTGATGCTTTTAGGAAACATCTGGGCAAGTGCTAAAATACTGACATCCTCACAGCTGGGACTTGAGAGAATAATAAGAATTAAGACTGAGCATTTGGATGAGATGGGATGACCTCTCAGTGAAACAGTTAGTCATAGAGCTAATGGGAAAAATACAGCAATATCATCCTCCCTCGATGATGAAGAAAAAGTAATAGACAGTATAAAGATGTATCCCTTCTTGTTAGCTCAGTCAGGAGATACTGCTTGGGGAGAAGCTACTTTGTGCCTGAACAGGAGGGTAGGATAAACCCCTTTGATGCTGATTATGACTACTTTGTAAATGTGATAGCAGTGAAGCCAAATGCCATAGGAAAGGCAATTTATACTCACTTACGGGCTTCTCACCTCAGATAGCTAATGAAATCTGCTCTCTTCAGGGCTTGACGCAGACCAGCCTACAGCCCTCACTTAATGCAGAGAATGTAAATGAGCTTTTTTTAAGAATTTTAGTAAATTTATAAGTCTCATCCAAAACGGCAGGTTTACACCTCACAATATACTATGGTAATAACCTCGAGCCCTAAAGCCTTTGTCGCTTTTTCCTCAGCATTTTATGAGAATCTTAAGAGTAAGACCTTTTCCAGTCTTTCTTCCTCCTTGAAGAATTCTACAATTCAAAGGATAAGAATGACAGAATAAGGCAAAAGTCTAGACCCTAAGAAAGTCTCATAACCAACGCCATATCTAGGACTGCAACAACTGATATATTTATAAGCAACTTAGAGATACTCGAAAACAGGATAAATCTCAGAATCTACGGAGAGCTTATCACCACCTACGGCTATCAGGCAAAGGAAGGAGATAAGGTGCTTACCTGTACCGATTACTATTCAGGTAAGGAAGTTAATATAAGCCTTGATACCACTATCCCTGTGATGGCAAATGCCAAGAAATACTTTTGATAAATATGCCCGTCTTAAAAGAATCTTATGAGGCTGTGATTTCACAGCAAGAGGAGGCCGAGGCTGAATTAAGCTACTTTTAGAGTCAATCAAGATGTCACTTGATATAGCAGAAAATGAGGAAGACCTTGCAGAAATAAGAAAAGAGCTTTGAAAGTGCAGGCTATGCCAAGAAAACAGGAATAAACTCTAAAAAGGGTAAGGCAAAAGAAGCTATAGGGTACTCCACTTCACTTTGTATCAAGTGATGGTTTTGATATCTATGTAGGGAAAAATAATATACAAAATGATTATTCTACTCTTTAAGTTAGCCACAAACAATGACTGGTGGTCCGATGTTAAAAATGTGCAGGCTCTCATGTCCTCCTTTGTAGACAAATGGCAGAGAGGTTCCTGACAGAGCTTTGAAGAGGCGGGAAAGCTTGCCCTCACTACTCAAGTATAAATACCTCATCCTCCCTTAAGGGTGATGGAACCAAGATGACGTGGACTATGTACAGAAAAAGAGATAAAGAAGCTAAACGGCGCAAAGCCCTGCTTTGTGGTTTACTACACCAATTACTTTCTAACAACTGATTCTGATATATCAGAACTTAGACAGATATAGGAGGCAGATATGATAATAGCAGATATGCACACACATTCAGATTTTTTTCGGGAGATTCGAAACCCCTATGGAAAAACAGGCTGAAAAAGCTGTTAAACTAGGTCTGAAAACATTATTGTTTTACTGACCATGAAGACCTGTATTACCCTGAGGTTCAGTGATGAAAATGGTAATCCTGTCAACATATTTAAGCTCGATGTTCCTAATTATATCGCTAAGATAAAAGAGGTTAAGACTAATTTTGCCGGAAAGTTAAAACATCCTTACAGGCATAGAGCTTTGACTCTGAAAAGGCTCTGCCTAAATACAGTCAGTTATTAAAGGAGAATAGCTTTGATTCTTGTCATTGGCTCCATTCACCTGATAGACGGAATGGATCCCTTATTATCCGAATTTTTACTATACCTATGATCAGTAAAAAGGCTGTGCAGAGATATTTTACTATAATGCTTTGAAAATGATAAACAAGTTTACTGACTTTGATACCCTAGGTCATCTTGATTATATCTTTAGATACATATGATGAGGCAGGGAACCCCGGTGAATCCCACTCATGCGTATAGGGAATATGCAAGCCTCATAGATCCGATACTTAAGAGGGTAATCGAGCTTGATAAGGCTCTTTGAAGTAAATACAGCAGGATATAAATATGGTCTTGGAGTACCTAACCCACAGCTGGAGGTCCTTAAACGCTACATAAAGCTTTGGTGGATAAAATAACCATAGGCTCAGATGGCTACAAACCTGAAACATCTTGCCTATGATTTTAATAAATGTGAAGTCTTCTTAAAAAGAACTGGGCTTTGACGGATATTATATTTTTGAAAAATAGAAAGCCAATAAAAATCAACTTCTAACCATCCTGCCACTGCAGACAACTTCACCTGCCTCGTTGTAGACTACTGAGGTCTGCCCTGGGCAGATGCTCTTTGTGGCTCTAGAAACTCTGCACCACCCTCTCTCCATCAAAGGAGAGCTTACAGTCACCACCCTTGTGGTTATATCTTATCTTTGCCATATAGGTCTTGTTTAGCGCTTCAATTTCTTCTGGTTTCAGCCATAAAGTTAACTCTTTCAGCCACTACTCTAGTGCTAAAAGAGACCTTCATTGTCAGAAAGAACCACCTGTTAGTCTCAGGTCTTATTTCCTTTACAAAACATAGGCTTGCCAAAGGTGATACTGAGGCCTTTTCTCTGACCTCACAGTATAATTAACTATTCTTCTATGCTCTCCCAAAACCTTGCCACCTACATCTATAAAATTGCTCTTTAGCCACTCATTCCATATTCATTTTCAAGATAGGTCGATAATCTATCAGGTATGAAGCAAATTCCATACTGTCAGGCTTTGAGGCTACCTCTATTCCCTGCCTTTTCGCTATCCTCCCAACCTCGCTCTTTTTCATAATCTCCCATAGGAAGCAGGGTTTTCTTTTTAACTGTTCCTGAGTAGTTACAAAGAGCATAGGTCTGGTCCTTGCGACCGTATGTGAGTTTTCATATGGAATATCTCCCATTTGGCAACCGCCTGATCTTTGGCATAATGTCCTGTGGCTACATAATCAGCTCCAAATAATTCCGCCCCTTAAAGAGAGCCTCCCACTTTACCATTCTGTTACAAAGGGTGCAGGATTTGTGTTTGCCCATTCTTATACGAATCTGCAAAAATAATCCATTACATTTTCACGGAATTTTCCTCTTACATCAACTATCTCTAGGTATGCCAAGATGGCTGGCAACCCCAGCCGATCTTCCTTTTTGCCTTTGCTTCCAAGACAGCCTCCGCTTTACTCGTATCGATAGCTCCTTCTGTCCATATATCCATCGTAACTCCGTAGACCTCGTATCCTCTTCCTTTAAGAGATAGGCAGCTACTGATGAATCCACTCTCCAGACATTCCAACTACTACTTTCTTTGACATATTACTCCCTTTATCTTCTGTTACATACCGACTGGTATTCTTGTCACACCTTTTTCCTCTATCAGATGCTTGCTCGTCTCTGTAAGCTCGGATATCATCAGGTTGTTAACCGCCTGATTGATACTGTCCGATATCCCTTCCATACAAATTTGGTTATACAGGTATCAGCACCCTCACAAAAGTCGCCTGAGCCATCTATTTCCGTACAGTCAACTGAGTTTAGGGTCTCCTCCAAGAGCCCTAAGCACCTCGCCTACGGATATATCTTCTGCAGGCCTTGTAGCACATAGCCTCCTGGGCACCTCTTAGACTGTTAACAATCCCCTGCCTTTTTAAGATGGCAATCAGCCTCAAGATAATCTCCTGAAACTACACTGTCTTGCGCCTATGTCGCTAACTGACGAAGCCTCATCTATGTATAGTTATATCAAGCACGGCCTTGAGCCCGTACCCTGCCTTTTTAGTAGAAATCTCTATTTAAATCTCCTATTTTCACAGGTTCTCCCTGCTATATAAATATCAATAGCTATGTTTTTATAAACCCTGGACTTAGCGGTTCTTAATAAGGCTCACCCTTCTTCCTATAAATCCCCATCCTTAAGCTTTACAAATTCCTTAGTTATCCTTTTTCTTATCGGGAGGGAGGCTGTCTCCAAAGCATAAGAGAAACCCTCTGCCTGTTCTACATTCTGGCATATCCTCTGCCTTATTTCCTTAAGTTTGTTGATTCTGCTTATAAAACTATGAGCCAAAGTCTTCCACCTACTACATTGCTCCATGTCGCCTGTAGTATCTGGTAAAGCCCTTAACCTCCTACTCTTCCAAGTCCCTGCAAAGAATTAGTCCAAACCACCAGTCGTGCATCTTAGCCTTTTTATGTGGAGAAGTCCTTTCTTCAGCTTTTAGCTCTGCATCCACCAAAGCTTTGTTAACCATAACAGTTCCACCTTTATGAATTTATTTTCCATAAGGAGGTAATTAAGGGCTATCTTAGTATTATCAACCTTTTCTGCCTTTAAAAATAAGAATCTGCCGTCACTTTAAGGTTTTTATCCGTAATTGCCACATCGGAAAACACAAGGGCAGGTCTCCCCTTCTATTTCCTTTATTTTAGCAAGTGAGCTACTTTTAGTTTATCCTCCACCCATACATCATCCTGGTCAGAAAACAAAAGTATTTTGCCTCAGGCGCAAGCTCTTCTTGCAACCCTCTTAATCCCATTAAAGAAATTCCCTGTCGCTCTCAAGGTCTCTCTGTTCTTTTCAAAAAATATATCTTATCAGGATAGTTTTTAATAAACTCCTTAACTATATTATCGGTATTATCCTTAGAGCCGTCATCAAAGATGAAAAGCTTCCAGTCCTTACTAGTCACCCGCTATTATAGAGCCAATCTGCTCTTTTGATGTATTTTTCGCCGTTATACACACCCATTATTATTGCAACTATTTAAAAATAATCCTTATTCATACAGAATTTAAGCACCAGCTTCTTTGGCAAATTTCGTCATAGTTCTTGCCAAACTTATAACCTATCAGCTTGGCACTGCTAGAAATATGTTTAGGAAGCAGATAAAACTTCCCTTCCTACATAGGTGGAGGGCGGTATCCTTACAAGCCTGCCACCTTCCCTTATATGAGGATACCTTGAAAATACTTCTGTATTCCCTGTGAGAAGCTCCCAAATCAAAGTTCCTGCTAAACTGCCGCCACAGGCTGTATTCTGTGGTAGTGGAACCACCCTTGCATCTGCCTTATATACCACCTTTGTAGCCAAGCTCCATAACCTTAGCCGCCATCAGCATATCTTCGTTAAACACCGTAGGATGTACAAAACCTCCTGCTTCCTCATAAATCTGCTTTTTGTAGGCAGCGCAGACATCTGAGCAAAACCAGGCCTTTATCCCCATAGTCTCTATATCTGACTTTACTTTTTCACCCTGTCTTTGTCAGGTAATTAAATTCTCGTGTATCTTTCTATCTCTCCGGCCTTTTTCATCAGTTTCCTGTCTGGCATAGGATATTGCAACCTTTTTCGTCATTAAAGGCTGAAAGCAGGTTAGAAAAAAGCCTGCCATCTTTAGGTCTTGCATCCTGCGTCATACAGACAAAAATATCAGACTCAGACATCTTAGCCCCAAGTCTTCTGGTAGCACCATGGTCAAATTCCGACTTCTTGATATGGGTTACCTTTACAGGCAGTATCTCCTCATATTCCTTTTTCCAGAATTTTTCTTCTGTGTTGATTATATAAATATTATCAGGCCTTAAGGTCTGGATGAGAATTCCTTAAGTAGAGCCTTTAGCTCTTCTCCCGGTTTGTAGGTAGGTATAATAATATCAAAGGTCATAGTATTCTTCCTTCTCACTCTGTGTTAGGCTTAGGCACCGTCTGATACCCTGTATCTTACGATAAGATTGTTTCTTCTTTCATTCAATCTTTTGTCAGCATTATAAAGTATATCAAATAGATATCTGTCTGTAAATAGGAAAGAGCCACAAAGCTACTGCCGCTTTGTGGCTTTTCTCTTTGTTTATAGGGGAAGTTTTGTTGGGCAAAAGTTATTAAATATATCTATTATCTTGAGGTTGATAAGCTCTTCAAGAATTGAATCTGTTGTAGTGATTGTTCTTGAGTTAGCCCTGGAAGCCTCTCGTGTAGTAATCATATCTGTAAACTGTGCAAAGAAGGTCTCACGTTTGACATCTCAAGCATACCTGTGCTTATCTTGCCGCCTTCTGAGGTAACGTCTTTTCCAACACCATCAAATCCGCCTGAGTTCATAGTCTCAACGAAGTTACTGTTACCTACAGACTCAAGACCTGCAGGGTTCTTGAAGTTTGCAACTGCAATCTGTGCAAGAAGCTTAAGATCTCCGTTGTCGTAAGAACTGTAAATCTTACCTGAGCTATCAATGGAAGCACCTTTAAGGTACCCTTCATCTTACCCTTACTGTTACCGTCTACATCACCCATGGTTGACTCAATCTTAGATGATGTTGAGCTTGCAAACATTGTCATCTGTGAGAAATCAATCTCGATGTTCTTGAATGGGTTAGGTGACTTACCACCGATATTTTCGTAAAAACATTTTCAATTTTGCGTTTTCATCAAGACCTGTTGAATCATAAGCAGGATCTGCTCCGTCAGCGTAAGGCTCTTGAACTTACCTGTAGTTCCGTCAAATACAGCCATAAAATGCAAAGTTGTCAGCAAAAGTAAGCTTGTGTCTGTTATATCTGGTGCTCCAACACCACTTAAATCCTGCTTTTTCTGTGGTAACATTTGCACCCCAGCCTGTAGCCGTATATTCTGTAGTTCCAGTGTCATTGGTTGTAGCTGTATAAAGTATAGACTTACCATCTTTAAGCATATCCTGCTCGATGTAGTAAGTATTGTCAGATACTGAACTCTGCTTCATATTAAACTTAGCTGTATACTCATATCCTAAGTTGTCATAGAAGTTAGTCTGGAAGGTACGGCCTGCTGAACCTGATGCAAGCTGTGTATCAGTCTTATCTATGTTTCCTGACATATAAGTCGCTGTTGTAGCTTCTGGATCTGTATACATATTTTCAGGTGCCATGATATTAAGGTTAGACACAGGGCCCGCTTTAGTCTTTTGTCTTGTCATCAGGATCTACCTGCCATCCCCTGGAACCTTTCAGTCTGTCTGAAGTAGTAAGTGTACCGTCAGCATCTACTGTAAAAGCACCATTCTTTGTAAAATAAGTTCTTCCCTGCATTCTTAGTAATAAAGAATGAATCTCCTGTGAGCATACAGTCGAATGCGTTGTTAGTTGCCTGAGAACCGCCTGCTCCTGATATATTCTTAGATATAGCAGAAACTCCCGCACCAAGACCGATCTGCTTTTGAGTTAATACCTGCTACATCTGATTCCCTTTGTTAGGACCTGATGAAGACTGAGTAGTCTGATAGAAAACATCAGAAAATACTACTGAACTGACTTAAATCCCACTGTATTAATCGTTTGCAATATTGTTACCAATAACATCCATCTTGGTCTGGTGTACCTTAAGACCTGCAACACCAGAAAAAGTGATCTCATCATAATAAATGACCTATATTAAACTTTTTATTGTTTTGATAAGTGTTTCATCTGTCATTCAGAAACAAAAGCCTCCATAAAGGTCCGGCTTTAGCTTATCACAGCTCCATCAATATTTGTGAAAATCTTATCTTCACTATCTCCCTACAGCAGTTACTACTGTGTTATTTTTACATTTACTATAAATGCAAGCTCATCAACTACTATAAGTGATTCTTTGATTCCTTCTGCCTTGCTCTGTCAGTTCCTTCTGAAAAGTCTTAACATCTGTTCATTTGAAAGATTGATATTACGACTGGCAAGTCTCTCATTGGCATGTTTTGAAAACTTGAGTGTTCCTTCGTCTTTTTGAGCCTGACTCTAGAAGTACGTCTCTAAAGCTATTTCCTTATGCGCTCGATCTTGGTTTTTGTTTTCCTGCTTGCCAAGATATTTACCTCTAATCTGCTCAATGGAGCCCAAACTTCCATTATTTATATTCACTCCTCACCTCCACAAAGATAATATCGATTAATCTATGCAAAGTTAACACCTTTTAACACTATCTAAAATATTTTTCATAGGAAATATTATTGCAACTTCCTATGAAAAACTCTTGGGTTATTTCTGACATCAAAATATTCGTTATTCGTTCATTTTCATAAAGTGACTATATACTCTTGAAGCAGGTAGGACATATTTCCTTATATAATTAAGGGGTTGTTGTATCTGCAGAATTTGCACCCAGAAGGTGCTGTTTTGGTACTTACTGGTTTTGCAGGCTCTGCCTGATTAGCAGACTCGGCAGGTTTTGCAGGTTTCGCCTGATTAGTGGTCTCAGCTGGCTTTTGCCGGTTCAACAGGCTTTGCAGACTCTGCCTCTTTGGAAGATCGCCCTCTGATATAGTCACCGATAGACTGGTATTGCTATGTGTTCCAAAGTCATTGTTGAACTTAACATCTATCTGATAATGTCCCTTCTTTAAGTCCTTAAACGCATCCGGATAAACAGTTACCATTCCTTCTTCGTCAATAGTAAAGTCCTTAGCAGGGATGTCATTGCTGTTTATGCTAAGTGCAAGTCCTGTGGCCTTTCCTGCGCTCTTGTCCCATATGTACCTGAAACTTCATAACTTCAGGGTGGTCTTTATTAAACTTCAAATCCTTGTTCTCACCTTAGGGAATCATATTGTCCCTTTATATATAGTCAGGTTGATGATTGACTGAAGGTCTGATGACGGATAGAGATTGCCGTCTATTGAAAGATATGACTTGTTGCCCTTAACAGATACAAAGTCAACCTTTCCGCTTATTGTGGATTCTTTTGCCATCAGCATTCTTGGTGGTTACTATTACATCCTGACCACTAGGCCAAAAGCCTGCGAATTGGCATTACAGCATCTCATGTTCTGCATCTGCTCAAGTGTAGAGTAGGTAGCGTGCTGAGATACCCACCTGGTATTACTCTGTGTCGCATTGGATCCTGATTTCCATCTGTGCAACGAGAAGTTTAAGAAACGAACTTTTTACCAAGCTTTATTTAGCTCATCAGCAGTTTTTAGTTTTTCATATTGTTGGTCTTGCTAATAACACCATCTATTACCTGTGCCTGAAGACCCTGGTCATTCCTTGTAGAACTATAATTAGTATTAAAATCGCTCATATTCTACCTTTCTATAATTATGCACCGAGGTTAATATTGCTTCCTGTATCTCCGTCAGTATAGCTTTCATTGCCTCCCTCAGGTGAAGTCATCATACTGATTCTTCATCACTGTCAATTGCAAAAGACCTGTTTTTTTGCCGGAATTCTTTTTGCCTTCTTCACCTGTATTCTTTCCCTGATCGTTGCTTCCAATTCCATTTTCGCTAATCATGACAGAAACCTCTGATACCTTAAGTCCCTGATTTTCAAAAATTTAATTTAAGATCTGCAATCTGGCTCTCAAGTGCGCCTTTGCCTGTGCATTTTTCCACCCCTAAACTCTGCCTGTACATACCATTTTTAGAGGATAAGATGTACTGCCACCTTACCAAGATGGCGGGTGTAAGCATAAATTCAAGACTTGTCCTATCAGGTATGTGTGTTCTTTATCTGGCTTGTAACCCTGATTAAGTATGTCTCGTTGTAGTTCCTCAGGCAGTGAGTTGGTTCCTTCAAGCTTTTCTATATTTGCAAAGAATATTGTCAAATAGGTTCTGAGCAGGAGTCGAAAACTCCTTCTACAGTGGTAGTCTGATTGTTTCCGCGTGAATTAGGAAACTGCTTTTGTTCAAATCTCTGACTGAGTATGTGCACTCTGCCACCGCATTTTTATCTCGACATAGCAGAAAATGCGAAGTTCTTCTGCGGCGCTGGTCTCATTCTACTTCTTACCGGAAGTCTCATCCTTCTTAGGTGCACTGCTTTACATTATCACTCTTTACAAACTTTTGTAAGGAGCTCATCTGTTTTAACTGCAACCTCCCTCAGGTATGACTATTGTTTCGGTATCTGCGCTTCATCCGTGACTCCTTCTGTCATTCCGGAAGTCATTTGTCCCCATCTCAGCAAGGTGAGCATTTATTATATCAGATATGTTTCCAAAAATCCTTAAATGCTCATCATTTGTGAGTATAGCTGAAATATCCGTAAGTCCGTTAGCTTCAGTAACAAGACCTTTCCAGCTGTTAATGTCCAGTAAATCTGCAGATGTTAAATTGTTAGTGGCAATATAATCTTTAACTGTAGTTTCATCAATTCCTGTATTATTAGAAATCTGTGTAAACATACTTTGCTAGTATTGCCATTAAAGACTTTGCCTCTTTCATCCTGCCCTTCACCACTTTTTGTCTCTTCGACAGCCGTTTCAAGGAACTATCCTTTGTTGTCTTATAACTATCATCTTTCGCCCTTATAAGCCTCTGTTTTTCTTGTCAGTATTCATCTTGTCATTTGCTTTATTAGTTGTCTGATTGCTATCAGCCTCTACCTTGCTGTCTTCCTTGTAGTACTTTTCAGAGACTATGCTGTTGTTTCTTTAGACTCCTTTGGCACCGCCCTTAGATACTGATGCAAAGACTCTTTTACCCTAAGATGTCAGAGAATGAGCCATCCGCTTTTGACGGACTGTACTTAGCTTTAGAAGAAAACCGCCGGTGAAACAGCGATTAATCTGAGCTGTTACTATAAAAATCTCCTTCTATCCGTTATACACAGGCATATAATATACCCTCCAACTTATATCGGATCAAAGGGAGTAAAACTTAAGTTTATCTTGATTGCATTATTGAAATTTTTCGTTATCTTGGCAACCTATATTTGTATCCATCTTAGCCAGTATGGCTCCGGCATCTTTAGTCTCTCATATGAAGTAGAATATTGGCAAACCAAGTCAAGGTCTCCACCCATACTGTTTAATATGGTCAGTCGCCTCCGGCTTCATATTCTTATACATTTCAGCCTGTTCTATAAGCTTCTTTTCAGTATCCTGCTGTTCAACCACCCTGCCTGTATATCTCAAAGCTACATTATCGGGATCTATAGATTCATAGTATTTTTGTATTCTTCAGGATCAGGTGCCTTATCGTTAAAGACCACCTCTTTGTCAAACTTATCCTTCTCCTTCTGAAACTGGAGCTGATTCTCTTCAAAGGTCTTGAGCCTTGCAACCTCAGCCTCCAGCTGGGCAAGGTAATTAGCATTGCCTTTCTTGGTTCCGTTTGTCGCTAGAAGCTCGGCTTCAAGCTCACTTATTCTATCCATTGCCTCAGGAAGATTTTTGTAAGGATACTATTCTCCCTCGCCGCCTGCTCATCAGGAATATCAGTAATATCTGATTTATGCCCGGTATGTCTTTAGCATTGGCTCTATCACAGTGGAGCCAAAGCCACCCACTATCGTAATCTTTATAAGAAGGGCAACATAGCAAGTCAAATGGCTACAATGGAAAAAGCACTGATAATGATGGTAAGTGCATCCCTAGCAACATGCCTTCTTTTTCCTCACTTTTTTCTTCTTGTTTTTCTTTTTCCTTAGACTCGCCTGAATCTTCTACTTCATCCAGATTATCAAGCTCATCCATCTCATCTATATCAGCCATCTACCCTCCATTTTTCTGAATTTACATCAGATCCATACTTATAAGCTACAAGCTCGTCCACCATAGCAGTTTTCCTCGTATGCGACTTTTCTACAAATCCGTTAAAATCTGTTCCCTCAAGCTTTTCCTGAATCTTTCTCTCCTTCATAGCCTCACCCATCTTGTCCTGTTCTATGGCAACCTTGTCATGAGCCTTTTTACTTTCATCTTCAAGTGCTGATAACATCATCCATGCTCTTACAAGCAAGGGTACTCATCCTTATTTTATGGACATTTAGCTTATTTTTACAGGATTCACGCAAGGCTTCCCTGTATTCATTTTTCTTTCATATAAATCTTTAAGCTTGTCCTCTTCCTCATTTAGGTTGATTCTGGTCGCAATCAAATCCATTTTTCTGTTGTTCTTCAAGCTTCATCTTCAGTTCCGTGATGTTTTGCATCCTATACTTAAATTTCGCCATATTTCACCTTATTCTTTAATTGATGTTTCTGGGATGGGATAAAGACTTATTCAGCCTCGGCAACATCGACCTCAGCCCTCTATCTCATCTTCAAACAAAAACTTTCATCGGTACTCTGCATTAAAAATGCATTTACTTCCTTAATCTTACTAATGGCAAAATCAATATCAGGGTTGGCTCCCTGCTTTGTACGCCCCTATATTGATAAGATCCTCCGCTCCGTTATAGGTAGCCATTACTGTCTTCATCGTACCTGCAAGTCTCTTATGCTCTTGGTTGCAATGGATGACATACATCTGGAGACGCTCTGAAAGTACGTCTATGGCAGGATAATGGTTCTTCTGAGCCAAGGTCTCTTGAAAGGATGAAATGCCCATCTAGTATACTCTTGCGGTATCAGCAATAGGCTCATTCATATCATCACCGTCTCACAAGCACTGTGTATAAGCCTGTAATCGATCCCTTGTCTCCATTTCCCGCTCTTTCAAGGAGCTTAGCATCTCAGAATACACACTTGAGTGGTATCCTCTGGTTACCGGAGGTTCGCCGCCTGCAAGACCCTATCTCGCTGAGCTGATGAGAAAAACGGGTAAGCGAGTCCATCATAAGAAGCACATCCTCACCCTTGTCTCTGAAGAATTCACTATCGCAGTAGCAGTCTTTGGCACTTTTCTTTCTGATAAGAGCGGGCTGGTCAGAGGTAGCAGCTACAACAACCACGGAGCGTTTCATACCTCTTCTCCAAGGTCACGCCTCTATAAATTCCCTAACCTCCCTGCCTGCGTCTCCCTATGAGGGCGATTACGTTGATGCTTGCCTTGGTATTTCTGCAACATACCCATAAGCTGTACTCCTGCCTACACCTGAACCGGCAAATATACCCACTCTCTGCCTCTTTACCCATGGTAAGGAGTGAATCTACAGCCTTCACTCCAAGAGTAGAACTTCCTCTATCATCTGTCTTATGAAGGGATCAGGCTAAGATAGCTCAACAGAGTAGCTGTCCTCTTCTCAAAGGCTCCCATCAGATGCTATAGGCCTTCCCAGTCCGTCTACAGCCATTCCAAGTATATCGTAGCTCACTGCAACGTGAAAAGGAGCTCCTGTACCTTTCAACAAGGCTCCCTATACCAACACCCTCAACATCTCCATAGGGCACTCAGCAAAATACGGTTATCTCTGAATCCAACCACCTCTGCGTAGGTTCCTGCCAGATTTATTATTGGAATATATTATACATAAATCATTTTGATATTGGCACTAGGCCCAAGGGATTCAATTGTAAGCCCTATGAGTCTCGTAACTCGTCATGTACTCCAGTGGCTGGTCTAAAAGGAATAATACTTATTTACGTTGAACAATACTATTACCCTCCATCATTTTAATCATCCTTCTTTTGCCTCCTCCTGCAAGAAGCTCTTACGGAATTGACAAGAGTTGTAAGTCTTGTATCAAGTCCGGTATCAATAACACAGGAGTCAGTCTCTATCTTACAACTATTAAGAGGAAGTACAGGATCCGCTATGATTTCGATATTTACACGGTCTCCTACTATCTCTCTTATATAACCCTCTAGAGCTAACATATTCGTACTGTTCCTCAGGCAACATGAATGACATAAAAACGGCTGGAGTCCGCATTTTCATTGATAGTCGCAACCAGCATATTGTAGATGACGGCCTCATACCTGCTGGCAACTATTCCTGTGCTTTCCTCTAACATAATTGATGACAAGTCCCTGCAACATAGGGCTCAAGCCTCTCCAACTTCCGCTTCAAATTCTTCCCTAAGCTTTGCCTTTTCATCCTCAATCTCTAAGAGCTTATTCTCATATTCTTCCTTAGCCCTAAGCTGTCCTTCCTTGTAACCTTCCTCAGAGGCAGCTTCTCTAAGGCTTTTCTCCTTTATTTTGGCTCTTTACAGCTCTGATTCATTATCTGCTTTTTCTGCTCCTCAGCCTCTGCTATAATCTCAGCAAAGACGCCTCCCTTGCCTCCCTCCTCAATCTCCTCAGGAGAAAGCTTTCGGCTGTTCTTCTACTGCTATTTCAGGCGAAACTTCAGCCAAAGGCTCTATCTTTCTTTACTTCAGGCTCATCTGATGCCATTTCTTCCTGTTCTTTAACAAGATTTGAAAAATAAGAACCAACCCTTGAATTAGAGTTCATTACAAAGCTTGCAGCCTTCTTCTGGTCTCTTGAGCCTTTTTATAATATTAGACAATTATCTCGTCTCTCCACCACGTGAAATAATAATTTCTCCCGAATCTTCAAGCTTTCTTATGATGTTAACAATCCCTTCTGCTGTGCTCTTCAACATCCTTAACACGCACAGGTCCCAGTAACTCCATCTCTTCCTTTATCATAGAAGCAAGCGCTTTGAAAGGTTGGTAATATTGCAGTCTGAACCTCTTCGCTTACATTCTTTAGAGAAATTGAGAGGTCGTTGTTGTCAACGTCACGAAGTACACGCTGAATTGACTTGTTGTCAAGCGACAGAGATATCCTCGAATACGAACATCTTCTCCTAGTGATCTGGTCAGCAAGCTCAGGTTCTTCAATTTCAAGAGTCTCCATATTATGCTTCTCGTACCACGGTCAACTGTGTTGAGGATTTCAACAATGCTGTCAACACTCACCAACAATAGTATAATCCTCGAGTTGACAAGAGAATTCAGTTTCTTTTTCAAGCACGTCTTCCACTTCCTTTATAACATCAGGAGAAGTCCTATCCATAGTAGCTATACGCCTTGCAACGTCAGGGTCGCTTTCTCAGGCGGGAGTGAAGACACTCACCGCGACTCAGCCTGTGATGTTGGCAGGTAAGAAAGAATGAGTAGTTAGTGGTCTGAGGATGTCTCATCCTGTATAGCTTTAAGAGCTGTGATGCGTCTGCTTTTCTTTTACAAATTCAAAAGGTCTAACCTGCAAGCTTGCAGTAGCTTGCCAATAACTGTCTGAGCCTTGTCTGCTCCAAGAGCCTTCCTCAAGAAGGTCTCTGCATAACCGATACCACCTTCTGAGATATACCGCTGAGCCAGACATATTTCATAAAATTCATCTAAGACAGCATCCTTTATATCCGGAGCCACACTTCTTGTATTGGCTATCTCAAGTGTAAGCTCTCATTTTCTTCATCTTTAAGATACCTAAACACTGATGATGATTTTTCAGGTCCGAGCGCAATCATAAGGATTGCACCCTTTTCAATACCTGTATATTCGCTATAGTCTTGTTAGACATTATTTACCCCCATTCATCACTCAGCCAGTTACGAAGGAGCTGAGCTGTAGCCCCAGGATTCTCATCAACAAACTTCTCTATCATCTTTCTGGTCTCGGACTTATCAGAGAACTCAATATCGTCAAGTGACTGATTCTCCTTAGTTGTAGCAAGAAGTCGCCAACAGAAAGTTCAGGTTCAAGTTCGACAACCTCAACAGGTGCAAGTCCCTTAAATACTACAAAGATGAGGAGAGCAACAATGAGAATTGCTAATACTAACATAAGCATGTTGGTAAATGTGAAGAAGCTTCCTCCTCTTCAGGCTGGAATATAGGTACCTGCCAGGCCAGTATCTGAATATTAGCCTCAGGAACTCCCGTAGCCCTTGATACAAGGGTTATCACATTTGCCGGAACTGTAAGTTCTGTGGCAGCCTGATTGGCAAACATAAACTCATCAAAGGTTGTGCCGTCAAGTCTGTCTGTTCTTCATCTCTGCTTCATTGTAGTTCTTATAGAAATGAGAGTTATAGCAATCGAAGACTCATTAGCCTTGATTGCGCCTATGGCGCCCTCTGTATTGGTTACCTTTTTATTTGGCAAATAGTCGCTTTTCGGAGATTGCCACATTGCCCTTGGCGTTTGCGCCATCCTGAACCATGTAGTCTGTCTCACTGTTTGCATCCGTTCCCGGAGTTCCTCCGTTACCGTTGGAATTCTGGGCATCATAGGTATAGTCGTGTGACTTAAGTCCCTGCTCAGCACCCTCAGCAGGTGTATATTCAGTATATACAGAGCTGATTTTTATCTCATGTCAAATGCAAAAATTGGTCGCCACTCTTTGCATCATCATAGGCAGGAAGCCCAACGAGCGACTTTTTGTATATCTCCTCTTTCTTCACTCCGGTGACATTTTTCTCATAATCACTTATTGAGTTAATGCCTCCACCAATACATCATTATCTGCATCCATTAAAAAGCAGATTGCCATTTTGATCTGCTATGGTAATCGCCTTTGTGCTGTCATTACCTACAGCTCCTGCAAGAAATATTCTGCAATAGTCTTTGCATTCTCCTGCTTAAAATCACTGGTTACGGTAAGAATAACACTTACTGAAGTGTCCTTGTTTCGGCAAAAAGAGTATTACCTAGTGGTGGTGATGTGATTGAAACAACGGCATTCTCGATATTGTCCATATTTAAGAGAACCTGTTTTCAACCAATCCTGTTTATATATATTGGCTTTAGCTTCTTTTTCACTCTCTGTAGTCGAAAAGCTGTTGTCAAAAAGTTCATCGATTGACATCCAATTGATCGGAATATCATTCTTAGCTAGCACCAATAAGGCATTAGAATAATCTTTTTCATTTACCGATACTGTCAGCGCATCTGATGATAGATCATAAGAAATCCTGTTATCCGTCAGAGTTCGGTAATCTTTGCTGCATCAGCGGCTTTCTCAGCCCTGACCAGTGTCTTCATTACTGGTCTCAGTGACAAAGTAGGATACCAATATGGATTGAAAAGAAAGACACCCACGCCCACAGCTATCATCAGTATTCTCTGCACAGGCGAATATTTATTCCAAAATTCTAAGAATCTTGCCGAATCTTTTCTCAATCGTTCTAAAAGCGTATTCATCTACAATCTTCTCCTCAGCAGTATATAAGTTAAATTAGAACTGAAGATTCATTATCTCTATAAGCACTCATTACTGCATTCCTGATGGCTACCGTATATTGTAGGAAAGATTAGCTTTTTCTGTGCAACCATAAGGTCCGCTATGTTGTCTGAATTGCTCTAGTGCAAATTTCATTTCTTCCTGTTCCGCTCGTTAGTGAGGTCATTGGTCTGTTTTTACCATGTCAAGGGCTGATTTGAATATACTTTCAAACCCTTCTGTGCTTCCCTGAACTATACCGGCTCTGGAACTCTTAGTAATAACACCGTTAATATTTTTATGGAACTAAACTACCTATTGCAAGTAATATCCATTACAATCATCTCCAATATAATATAATTAAATTACGGTAAACTTAGCTGATTACTGGCCTCCGCCCATTTCAAGCGCCTTTTAATATCATATTTTTAGTCGCATTGAAAGCGGTTACATTTGCTTCGTAAGATCTTGTAGCATCTATCATATCTAGTCATTTCCTGAACTGTATTCACATTAGGATACTCTCCATATCCATCTTCATTTGCATCAGGATGTGAAGGATCGTATACTAGTCTCACAGGGCTCTCGGTATCATGTGTATATCTTTGATACCTTCACTCCATTGCCAACTCTTCCTGCAGTCCTAAGAAGAATCTGTGAAAAGCCTGTTACATCTTTTTCAACGAATACTACATTTTTCTTCATGTATGATGAAACTATTTTCGTCTCTTGTAGTATTTATATTAGCAATATTCTGCGCAATTATATCTGTTCTAAGTCGCTGTGCAGTCATACCTGTTGCGCTTATATCCATAGCTCCAAAAACTGACATTTTCCTATACCCTCGCTTTTTATAATATCTCCAATACTAATTTTACTGGCTGGTTGAAGTTAACGCTATCTTAAGTCTGGAAAAACTCCTGTAGTCATAGAATCTAAGAGAGTACATATCTGAGCTGGTTCTCTGCCAGATAGGTATTCTCTGTATGGATGTCTACGTTGTTCCTGTCAGCTTATAGCTAAGACTTGAATAGTCTGTATAAAGCAATGCCGTCAAGTCTGTCAAGGTCTGTGTTTGCGACCCTGCTTCTAAGATTGTCGCCTCTTATAAGTTCCATTGCAAGATAGGACTCAAACTGCACATCCTTGCGCTTTATATCCCGGTGTCATTGTTGGCGATATTATTGGAAATAATATTATTTTCATCCAACTCGCATCTGCGCTTTTCCCATGACATTGATAAAAATTATATGCATCCGATGCAATCATAATCATAACTCCTATACTATATACGTTTATATACTCATTAAGGGTAAATAGCAGATGCTAAAACGCATAGATATAGACATGCTAATTGTACCCTAACATATCTATTATAATATATTTTCTCAAAATTACAACCTAAAATGGAAATTAGTTTTGAATATACAAAGGATTTTAGCAAAAACCAAATCCCTCTGTACATAAATACCTTATTACTTGTTTTTAACCTTGGTTAATTCATCAAATACTACATCATTAAGCACCTTTTATGTAGGTACCCTTCATACCCGAAGACCTTGACTCGATTACTCCCGCACTTTCAAACTTTTCTAAGAGCATTGACAATAACCGATCTTGTGATTCCGACTCTATCAGCCACCTTACTTGCAACCAAAACACCCTCGTTGCCGTTTAATTCACTAAGAATATGGGTAATTGCCTCAAGCTCTGAGAAAGAAAGAGTATTTACAGCTGACTTAACAATCTGAATCTTTCTGCTTTCTTCGGCAGTTTTCTTCATTGACAGACCTCATAATCTCAAGTCCGACTACGGTAGTACCGTATTCTGCAAGGATAATGTCGTCAATGTTGTAAGGTTCTTTTAACTTGTAGATAAACAGTGTTCCAAACCTATCACTGGCTATGTCTATAGGAATGATGATAGCCTGATAATCATTAACTTCCTTGAATTCAAAGCCCAAGGTAATGAGGTTAACATTTTCTTTTGTTGACAGAATACTAAGCAGTCTCTCATTAAGGTCACTGTCTATATGAGCCGACATTGTCCTTGATCAGTTCCTCGGATAGCAGGAATGTCATCTCTGTTCTTAATTCCTAAAACCTTTCCTTTTTGTTGAGTACGATGATATTTGAGTCTAGAATCTCGCTTAACACCCCGCAAATATCATTGAAAACCACCATACGAGAATCATTGTTGTGAAGTAACTTGTTGATTTTTCTGGTCTTATCCAATAACTGAACACTCATTTTGGCCCCTCCTGATGTTCTCTAAAAAGAGATAAATTGAAGTTTACCATTCATTCAATATTGTTTTATGAAAATATAAAAACTTCTCTATATAGCAAATTTAGAATGAATATGTTTTGTACACAATTATTGTACCACACAATTGTATTAATAATCAAGATAAATTAATTAATTGCTTAAATTATTAATTTATTTGCCTCGACCAAAAGCATTTATTAATATATCTTATAATTTTTAGCATTTTAATTTGCCAAATCACACAATTTTAAGTACTTTAAAAGCTCTGAAAAATTGCAATTGTCATTCAGAGTGATGGTATTATTTATCCGCGTTTAGAATCTCTCCCACAACTTTCTGACACTCTTTATTGGCACATACGAGCTTGTCGCTTTTTCAACTGTATACGAGCCACACTCAGCGCATTTTCACTCCGAAGGCTTCGCCAGCTGATAAAATTCACAGTCAGGGCTCTTTCTCGCATGAGTAGAAAGGTCTGTCCTTCTTTGTCTTTTCTTATAACAACCTCTGAGCCGCATATAGGGCAGGCTACGCCAATCTTCTCAAGATAAGGGCTTGGTAATCGGCAATCCAGAAACCCGGGCAGGCAAGAAACTTACCGTGAGGGCCATATTTTATAACCAGGTTTTCTTCCGCAGTTAGGGCAGATTTCATCCGTAACCTCATCCTGAATCTCGATTTTTCTCAAGGTTTTCTTCTTCCCTTTTGACCTCCTGCTCCAAATCCGGATAGAAGTTACGTACTATCTCCTTCCACTTGATATCTCCTGCCTCAACCTTATCAAGAAGTCCTTCCATAGTTGCAGTAAAAGTTGGTATCTACTATCTCCGGAAATGTCGCTACCATTATTCTATTTACTATAGTGCCGATTTCAGTAATGTAAATTGCCTTGTTTTCCTTAACCACGTACCTTCTTGCAAGAATTGTGGTAATTGTCGGTGCATAGGTACTAGGCCTTCCTATGCCAAGCTCTTCCATGTCTTTTTACAAGCGAAGCCTCGGTAAAGTGTGCCGGAGGCTGAGTAAAATGCTGAATGGCATCAAATTTATCAAATTTTAAGCTCAGTCTTTTCATCTATGCTTGCAGAGATACTGTCCTCTTCCTTCTCAAAGTCAGCTTCTACATATACCGACATAAAGCCGTCAAACTTAAGCTTAGATGCAGAAGCAGTAAAAATGTACTTGCCTGCTGCTATCTTTACACTCTTCTATGTCATATCGCAGGGCTTCATTCTGCTTGCATGAAACGCTTCCAAATCAGAGAATACAGCTCTAAACTGGTCTCTTGAAAGAGACTCCTTTACAATAACAGGCGAAAGATCAGTATGTGCAGGTCTTATAGCCTCGTGTGCATCCTGAATCTTCTTGCCCTTATTCCTTGACTCCTGCGTGTCTGCAAGGTACTTGCTTCCATAAGCCTTATCTATATATTCTCTGGCAGCCTTGTCAGCTTCCTCCGATATTCTGGTAGAGTCGGTACGCAGATAGGAGATAAGTCCCACAAGCCCCTGTCCTTTAATCTCAACACCTTCATAGAGCTGCTGTGCTATACGCATGGTCTTCTGAGTAGAGAAGTTAAGGCTCTTTGACGCCTCCTGCTGAAGAGTACTGGTTGTAAAAGGAAGAGGTGCCTTTCTCATTCTCTCTGAGTTCTTAATCTCAGTAATCTTGTAAGAAGCCTTCTTAAGCTCCTTCATTATCTTGTCCATCTGGACCTTGGAATTGATAGCAAGCTTACCTGTCTCATCTCCGTAGAACTTGGCGACTAAAGGCTTCTTAACTCCCTTAGCTAAAAAGGTAAGCGTCTAAAGTCCAGTATTCCTCAGGGATAAAGTCATTTATCTTTTCTTCCCTATCATATATAAGCTTAAGTGCAGCAGACTGTACTCTTCCTGCTGAAAGTCCTCTCTTTACCTTCTTCCAAAGAAGGGGGCTTATGCTGTAGCCCACCATTCTATCAAGCACACGCCTTGCCTGCTGTGCATCCACAAGGTCCATATCTATATCCCTTGGAGACTTTATGGCATTTTTTTAACTGCTGTCTTTGTGATTTCATTAAAAAGTAATTCTTTTATATTTTCCTTCTTCAAGCTTAAGAGCATTAACAAGATGCCAGGAAATAGCCTCACCTTCGCGGTCCGGGTCAGTTGCAAGATAAACTTTGTCAGACTTTTTTACAGCCTTTCTAAGAGTCTGGAGCAAGTCCCCTTACCCCTTATGGTTATATACTTTGGTTCATAATCATGTTCAACATCAATTCCCATCTGACTCTTAGGTAAATCTCTAGCATGTCCCCATGGAAGCAATAACTTCATAATTTGTACCAAGGTATTTTTTAATCGTCTTTGCTTTTGCCGGTGATTCAACTATTACCAAATACTTAGACATCCTATTCTTCTTCCTCTCCTTAAATCCTTATCAAAACTTCAGACACCCTATGATACAGGAGTACTTAAACTTATCTTTAATCAAATTCCATACTTTTTACTCTTGTATCATATATAAGACGGAATAGCTATATAGTACTCAAAGCTTGTCCGCCTCACATATCCCTTAAATTCCAGTCTGAGTAGTATAGTAAAAAGCTCTCCTTCATCAAGTCCCGTTTCAGATAAAATTTCAGAAATATGCTTTGGTATCAAACAGAGGGTAGAATACACTATTTTTTTCGTTGCTTTCAAGTGTTAAATTTTGAAGGCATTCCTGTTTTGCATTTAAAATGGGGAAATCAAAGTCCTCAAGTATATCATTTACATCGCTTACAAGCTTGGCTCCATACTGAATAAGTTTGTTGGTACCACGGCTTAGAGGCTCCTCACTTCTTCCGGGCAGGGCATATATATTTTTACCCTGCTCAAGTCCCAGATGTCTGCTGTTATTAAGCTCCCGCTTTTCTCTCTGGCTTCTACCACAAAGACTCCATCGGATAGTCCACTTATAATGCGGTTTCTTTGTGGAAAATTCGCCCTCACAGGTGTCGTTCCTATAGGAAATTCAGAGATTATTCCTCCTTTTTCAATAATGGACAGATACAGCTCTATGTTGTTTGCAGGATAGCAATATCTACACCACAGCCGAGGATTGCATAGGTCTTGCCTTTTTCCCCTTTTAGCGCACCTTATGTGCAGAGGAGTCAATCCCTCAAAGCCATACCGCTCACCACGCCATCCATAGTTTGAAAAGCTCTTCAGATAACTTTCCTGCATAATATAAGCCTTTCTCAGTAGCATCCCTTGAGCCCACCACGCTTATTATTTTTTCTTCATTTTTTGGTAAGTTACCCTTATAAAATAGTCCTATGGGAGCAGAGCATATATTCCTAAGCTTATCAGGATAGTCTTTATTAAAATAATGAGTATACTTTATTCCTTTTTCACCATGTTTGCATACTTATTTTCTATTTCGGACATATTAGAGAGAAACCTGAGCTTTTTCAAGCTGTTTTTCTCCAATCCCTTTTATTTGCCCGTATTTCCCTTTGCTTATGGCAGAGTGAGCCTCAGCTAAGCTCCCAAAGTTTGCTTCAAGTATGTCAAGTTTTATCTTGGCTATATGCCCCTCCAAAGAGAGCCAAAACATAAGTAATTCTTCTCTCATCCCCAAAACCTCTCAATCATTTCACGATAGTGGATAGCTTCAGCCACTTCAAACTCCCCAACCTCAGCCTTTTGCCTCATATCGGCTATGGTTCTTGCTACCTTTAGTACCCTGTAATATCCTCTAAGGCTCAGATTGATGTTTTTATATGCTTCTTCAAGGAGGGCTTTGGTCTTTTGGTCAATCTTACAGAATTCATCAGTCATCTTAGAATCCATCTGAGAGTTAAAGTGGATTGATTCGTGCTTAAATCTCTCTCCTGTATATCCCTTGCACAAGCACTCTTTTTCCTTATCTCATCTGAGTTCTCACCAGACTTTTCTTCTTTATTAAAGATGCTGTCAAAGCTTATTCTTTTTACTTCAGCAACTATGTCAAATCTGTCAATCAGCGGTCTGCTCACCCTTGACAGATAGTTCTTTATCTGAACCTCATTGCAACGGCAGAATTTCCTGTCAGGATAGAAGCCGCATTTGCAAGGATTCATTGCGGCCGCAAGCAGAAAATCAGCTGGATAGGTGGCAGTTCCACTTATCCTTCCTATTGTTATCTTCTTCTCCTCAAGTGGCCGCCTCAGTACCTCTATGGTCTGGCGGTTAAACTCAGGTAACTCATCTAAAAAAAGGACTCCATTATGCGCAAGACTAATCTCTCCTGCCCTTACTTTACTTCCACCTCCAACTAAGGCAGGAAGTGATATAGAATTATGAGGAGACCTAAAAGGCCTGGTTTCTATAAGCCCCCGTCCTTCCTCTAAAAGACCTGATATACTGTATATCTTGGTCACTTCAAGGCTTTCATCCACAGACATAGGAGGCATAATAGATGGAATGCGGCTTGCAAGCATACTTTTCCCTGAGCCTGCCTGGCCTATCATAAGTATGTTGTGCATCCCGCTCACGGCTATTTCTACTGCCCGCTTAATCCCTCTTGTCCATGTACCTCAGAAAAATCCGGCAGCTTCTTATCATCGCTTATGCCCGGCTCTATGTCGATGGTTCTACCCTTTTCTATTCTCTTTTGCACGGCCTCAATAGCTTCAAGGAGCGATGCTACACCTATGATTTCAATTCCATCAACCAGCTTTGCCTCCCTGTAGTTTGCCACAGGAAGAACAAACCTCCTAATGCCTGCCTCTCTTGCAGCACTCACCATAGGAAGCACGCCTGTGACAGACTTTATTTCTCCACTTAGACTTAGTTCACCTACAAAGGCCGTCTCTAAGAGGTAGTCATTGTCAAGGCTTAGCTGGGCTGCAAGTATGGCCACTGCCACCGCAAGGTCAAACGAAGTCCCGTCTTTTTAGATGTCTGCAGGGGATAAATTTACAAGAATTCTCTTAGGCTCCAAATAAAAGCCTGAATTAAGAACAGCCGCCTCTAACCCTTTCTCCCGATTCTCTTACCTGCGTAGACAGAAAACCAACCATATTAAAGGATGGAAGTCCATTTCTGATATCTGCCTCTACGCTTGTAATAATACCGTTGATGCCGGATAAGGCAACACTTTTTACACTAGAAAACATAATCTCACTTATTAGTGAATCTTAGAATAGTCAATTCAATTATAATATCATTTGCGGACTTTGTAAACAAGCAATTGTAGTTTTTGTGAATAGGCTAAAGAAATTTCCCAAAACTTGCTTTCAATAATTTGGCTTTTGAGATTTTTGATTATGATTTCATAATAAAACATCTTGCAACTGGTGCCTCATATAGTGTATGATACTTAAATATCACATCTATAAAAAGGAGATTAAGATAGTTAAAAACAATCGCAATTGCTCTCTTTGTCCTAATGTATGCCCTTATGATATTCCTTCCTGCAAAGCGAAGACCATACATTGCCTGCGGGACTGCTGCCATTTTTCTGGCGCTTGGAATACTTCCCATAGGCGACTTGTTTCACACCATAGACTGGAATATCCTGCTTATGATATTTGGTACGGTTATCATAGTGGATTATTTTATTCAGTCCAAGATGCCAAACCTCATAGCAGACCACATACTTAATCTTTCACCAAATGTCATGTGGACTACGATATTTATGTCCCTCTTTGCCGGCATTATCTCAGCCTTTATAGATAATGTGGCTACTGTATATATGGTTGCCCCTGTGGCACTTGCGATATGTAAAAAGCTAAAGATATCTCCTGTTGCTATGATAATCTCAATAGCTGTATCCTCGAATCTTCAGGGTGCGGCTACTCTTGTCGGAGATACTACTTCCATTATGCTAGCAGGTGCTGCCAAGATGGACTTTATGGATTTCTTCATCATGCAGGGTAAGCCCGGTATCTTCTTTGCAGTTGAACTTGGAGCCCTCTTTACCATACCTATTATGATGTTAATTTTCCGTAAGGACACAATGCCTGTATCTTCTGATGAGCATACAGAGGTTAAGGATATGATACCTACCATCGCAATGGTCGGACACATAGTTTTCCTTATAGCTGCTTCCTTCATCCCTAACAAGCCTGAGATAACCAATGGTGTCATCTGTATGGTCTGGGGAGTTGTCTGTGTTGTATGGGAATACATCGCAACCAAAGACAAAGAGACTATGATAGAGAATATAAAAAATGTGGATTATGCTACTATAGCACTTCTTGCAGGTCTTTTTACTGTAATAGGAGGTATTCAGGAGCAGGGCATCATCACAGACCTAGCTGATATCATTGTAAATGTAGGAGGTGGCAACATCTTCGTTCTCTTTACAATCATAGTGTGGGGTTCAGTTCTTGTATCTGCCTTTGTAGACAATATCCCTTATGTAGCTACCATGCTTCCTGTAATAGCAAGCGTATCGGGTGAGCTTGGCGTTGCCCCATATCTGCTTTTCTTCGGACTGCTTATAGGTGCTACCCTTGGTGGTAATATAACCCCTATCGGAGCTTCTGCCAATATTGCAGGTATAGGACTTCTTCGCAAGGAAGGCTACGAGGTATCATTTAAGGACTTTATGAAAATAGGTGTTCCTTTCACCCTTGCTGCTGTTGTAGCCGACTATCTCTTTATTTGGTTTGTATGGAGATAAGAAATACTGCTTAGTTTATACTTTTGTTAGATAAACATAGCTTCAAATAATAACCGCTCTAATAATATTTTCAGGGACTACCAAGGAATATTATTAGAGCTTATATAGGATGGTTCATTTTGTATTGCGTTTGTTCATACAACGTGATATAATCGACTTTAAAAGACAAGGAGGTAAAAGTCTATGGCAAAGACTGCAAATATCAATATCCGCATTGAGCCTGAGACAAGGCAACCGCAGAAAAAACTTTTTTCAAGTTTCGGTATTACCATTACAGATGCTATAAATATTTTTCTTCATAAATCAATAATGGAAGGTGGCCTTCTTTTGAACTGAAACAGCCTAACTTTAATTCTGAAACTAAGGTGCGTAAATAAATGAGGCCAAAATGATAATGTCAGGAAACTTCCTGCTAAACGTTATAATTCCGCTAAGGAATTATTTTGATGAATGCACAAATAACCTGAACTTATATTAACCGCATCCAGAACAGGTACACATTCCGATTTATTTGATAAATAAACAATCAATTTCACCTGCATTTACGGAAATGATATGAGTTATAATATATAATATACAATTCCCTGGTTTCTTTTCTCTATAAAGCTATAATCATATTGGCCATTAAGAGCTGTATTGCAAATTGCACTCTCGATACTATTCTCTTCGAAAAAAACTATTATATTTTTCAAAAAATCCTAACTTCACGAGTGAGCTTAAAAAGAATATATATAAAAACAGTGTCCTTTTTCCTTGTTCATTCTCTAGTCATCATTGGTTATGACTTTTATCTCTAATTTTAGCGATATTGTCTATACTCTGAGTAATCGCTAAGATTGTCAAAAATACAAACATAAATAAATTATCAGTGTTGCGGATTCCAAGTAAGTTCATTATTATTAGTACGACTCCTACAACAGACACAAAACAATTGAAGAAAAGTTATTGCATATAAATATTTTTTTACTCATAATCATTATCCTCCTTAATTATCTTTTACTGAGTTTACCTCCGACTCGGTTTGAACCGAGTACTATCTTAATTATACTATACCCCGCTCTCTTAATTCAAATTAAACAAAAAGAGGCCAAGCATCAAAGCCTAACCTCCCATCACTATATCATTTACATAAGTACCTTACTTAAAAAGTCCTTAGTTCTTTCATTCTTAGGGCTTCCGAATATCTCTTCGGGGCTTCCTTCTTCTGCTATGATGCCTCCCGCAGTCCATAAAGAGAACCCTGTCGGAGACCTCTCTTGCAAAGCCCATTTCGTGGGTGACTATTACCGTTGTCATACCCTCGCTAACAAGGCTTTTAATAACAGCAAGCACCTCTCCTACCATCTCAGGGTCGAGGGCTGAGGTTGGCTCATCAAAGAGCATTACATCAGGCTCCATCTGCAGGGCTCTTACAATTGCAAGCCTCTGCTTCTGACCACCTGAGAGCTTGTTCGGCTTCTCGTCATATTTTTCAAGAAGCCCTACTCTATTAAGCAGCTCCCTTGCCTTTTCTTTAGCTTCCCTAGGGTTTTTCTTACCAAGTAAGGTGGGAGCAAGAGTGATATTTTCACCAACCGAAAGATGTGGGAAGACATTGAAATGTTGAAATACCATTCCCATCTTCTGACGGTGGATGTCTATGTTTACCGATTTATCAGTTATATTGGTTCCTTCAAAATATATCTCACCCTTATCAGGTACTTCAAGGAGATTAAGGCAGCGAAGAAAGGTAGACTTCCCGCCTCCTGATGGCCCGATTATAGATACTACCTCACCCTTTTTGATATGCTCAGTCACTCCTTTAAGCACCTTAAGGTCTCCAAAGCTTTTATGTAAATCCACAACATCAATTAAATATCTCGTTATGATTAGCGCTCACCTGCCTTCATCCTCCTTTCAAGTACAGCAACTCCTTTTGAGAGGCTGAATGTAAGTACAAAATATATGATTCCGATTATAATAAGCGGTTCCATTGTTAGGAAGGTTGCCCCTGATATGGTCTGGAACTGAGTCATAAGGTCTCCCACAAAGAAAACAGATGCAAGAGAGGTTTCCTTAATCATCATAATGAACTCATTGCCAAGAGCAGGAAGAATATATCTTACAGCCTGGGGCAATACTATCTTAAACATAGTCTGCCTTTTACTAAGTCCAAGCGACCTTGCCGCCTCAGTCTGTCCTTTGTCTACAGCCTCTATGCCTGAGCGGATTACCTCGGATACATAGGCAGCCGAATTCAATATAAGTGCTACAAGTATGCACACAAAGGTAGATGGCTTAAACCCCGGTATAGCTTCAGGAAGCATGAACTTAAATATATACAGCTGTAAAAGTATAGGTGTGCCTCTTACTATCTCGATATAGGCTGTAATCAAAAATCTTATAGGCAAGAACTTATTGTTCTTAAGTATAGCAAGTACAGAGCCTATAATAGAGCCAAAAAATACTGTAATAACGCTCAAAAGAAGTGTGTAGCCTGTACCTACCAAAAATAAAGTCCCATAATGTTCTATAAGAAATACTATCTTACTAAATGTTTCCAACCATTTATCCATTAGTTATCAACCTCTACTCCAAGTGATTTTGCAAGCTCTACAGCCTTATCCTTCCACTGTTTATAAAGTCCCTTTATCATTTACTTCTTTAACAATCTGATTTATAGCATTTAGCAAGTTTGGTCTCACCCTTTGTACAGCCAATAACATTTCCTTTTTAGATTCATACTCAAACTTAAAACCACTGATAGCGAGCTCTTTATGAGTGTTAATCATCACCTTGGCAACTGCAAGATCAAGTGTAAGTCCATTCAGCCTGACCGGTCATAATCTCCATCGCTCCATTATTCACATCAGCAATAGGAGTGCACTTAGCCTTAGGAAGCTGCGTTGTTGTTAGGTCATACTGTACTGAACCATTCTGTGCAAGTACTGTCTTTCCCGCAAAATCATCAGCAGTCTTTAACTTGTCTGCATTTTCTTTAAGAATAACAATTCCCTGACCTTCATCTGCATCAGTGTTACCAAAAAGGTCTGAAAGCTGCATATTCTTTGCACGATCCTCTGTATAAGCAAGCCCTGCTATTGCCATGTCTACCTGACCTGTGGTAACTGCGGCCTTTATCGCATCAAACTTCATAGGCACAATCTCAAGCTTTACTCCGAGGCTGTCAGCTATATACTGAGCAAGGTCCATATCACAGCCTACATACTTGGTTTCACCGCTGCTTATATCTATAAATTCATTGGGGAGCAAAGTCAGGGCTGGTTGCACAGGTTATAACTCCTGCCTCAAGAATCTTGTCAAGCTTGTCTCCTTCACCTGTAATATTTGAAAGATCAAGCTTCGTTGCTCCAGACGTATTAGCCGATGTGGTACTTCCTGCACCAGCACTTTCTGTAGTTGCGGCACTGCTTGTCTTGGCTGTCGATGTAGTAACCGAGCCTGTCTTTGAAGCACTCTTTGTACTGTCTGTCTTAGCAGAGCTTCCTGAACAGGCAGTAAGCATGGTGGCTAAGGTAGGGTTAAGGCTGCAACAAGTTTAACTGATTTTTTCATAGTGTATCTCCTCTCTGTGAATAAATATTCTTCATTTGAATTATGTTATGAACAGATTATATCACAAATAAAACTGAATATTTAGTATAAGTTTGCATAAATATTCATTTATTTTAAATAGTTATACTGTGTGATTTTTCAGACTTTATCACTCCAGACTATTCTAGTCGGAGTGATTTTTCTTCTATTTTTATATCATTAGCCCTGAAAGAACAGATGCTCTATCAGTATCTTAGTGCCAATCAGTATGAGCATGACTCCGCCCATTATCTCTGCCTTGGATTTTAGTTTTTCTCCAAATACGCTTCCAAGCTTGACTCCGATGAAGCAACAGACAAAGGTAATAAGACCGATAATGGATACCGCAGGAATTATACTTACCTTAAGAAAGGCAAAGGTAACTCCTATGGCGAGGGCATCTATACTGGTTGCAACCGCAAGTGTCAGCATAGTCTTTACATCCATTGAGTCATTTACAACGTCACAGGATTTCGCCTCTTTTATCATATTTATGCCTATGATACCAAGAAGCACAAAGGCTATCCAATGGTCGATGGAGCTAACCACATTCTTAAATCCGCTTCCAAGCAAAAAGCCGATAAGTGGCATCAGCGCCTGAAATACTCCAAAGTAGAGCGAACAGACAAGAGCCTTCTTTACATCCATCTTTTTCATAGCTAAGCCCTTACAGATGGATACCGCAAAGGCATCCATAGAAAGCCCTACTCCAATAACCAATATATCAATATATTCATAACATACTCCTTGTGTATTAAAACAAAGTCTGAATTCAGAAAACTTTATGTAATCTATCTTGCGACACATTCTACTTTTAAGTCAGATATCATACCGAAAAATTTTACTTGAGAAATGGCCAATACAATTTCTCTGTCACATAAGATATAAAGGGGCATCACATCAGATAAATTTCTTTTATAGCCGAATAAAAAGCTAATCAATAATTATTTATTCGAAATGTGGCATGCTCATTAGCATTACACTTCAAACAATATATCACTATATGTTGGTACAGGCCAATAATCCCTGCCAACAATAACTTCAAGGCTGTCAATACTCTCACGTAGCTCTGTCATAGCCGGAGCTACCTTAGTATTAAATGCTTCAGCCTGTTCCCTTCCCTCAGGAAGCTTCTTTGCAGCTATTATCATATTTTCCCATCTCATCTGCCTGATTACCAGCGGCAGCAAGAAGTGATGAAACCTTCTTAAAGTAAAATCTTTTTGCATAGAGCACTCAAGTTCCAAGCCTGTACTTACCATCTCATTTATAGCCCTTTGCAAGTACAGTCTGGTACTTAATGACAGCAGGGATGAAAAGCCTCCTTACCATGTCAATCATGGTCTTTGCCTCTATGTTGATGGTCTTTGTGTATTTCTCATACTGAATCTCAGCTCTGGACTCAAGCTCAGTGCGGTTTAAAACCTTTTCCCTTCGCAAATACTTCTATAGTGTGGTCATCAATGAGTGACGGAATTGCCTCCACCATTGACTTTGTATTAGGAAGTCCACGTCTTATGACCTCTTTAACCCATTCCTCTGAATAGCCGTTTCCGTTAAATATGATTCTCCTATGCTCAGTCAGAGTGTCTATGATGAGGGTCGTGGACAGCCTGATTGAAGTCCTCTGCCTTTTCAAGCTTGTCAGCCATATCCCTAAATACACTTGCAACTATAGTATTGAGTACGGTATTTACTCCTGCAATTGACATTGAGGAAGCCACCATTCTAAACTCAAACTTATTACCTGTAAATGCAAAAGGAGAGGTTCTGTTTCTATCAGTTGCATCCAAGAAGAGATTTGGCAGGCTGTGTACGCCGATATCAAGCTTCCTTCCCTGCTTGCTCGAAGTAGCTTCTCCAGTCTCTATTATCTGCTCAACAAGGTCTTCAAGCTGGTCTCCAAGGAAAAAATGGATATAATGGCAGGAGGTGCCTCATCTGCACCAAGCCTATGCTCATTCCCGGGATTTGAAGCTGAAAGCCTTAAAAGTACGGCATTTTCATCCACAGCCTTGATTATGGCGTCAAGCACCAGCATAAACTGTACATTCTCGTGCGGAGTCTTGCCGGGATCCAACATATTTTTCCCTGTATCGGTCACTATAGACCAGTTATTGTGTTTTTCCTGAACCATTTACACCTGCAAAAGGCTTCTCGTGAAGCAGACATTCAAGCCCGTGGCGCTTTGCCACCTTCTTCATTGTTTCCATAACAAGCTGATTGTGGTCAGTGGCACATGTTTGCAGTAGTAAATACAGGGAGCCATTTCGTGCTGAGCCGGAGCCACCTCATTGTGCTGGGTTTTAGCGTAGATACCAAGCTTCCAACACTCTTCATTAAGCTCCTTCCATAAAAGCTCTATACGTCTCAGGAATATTGCCATAGTAGTGATCATCAAGTTCCTGAGTCTTAGGAGGCATAGCTCCAAATAGAGTGCGGCCTGTAAAGAGGAGGTCTTCTCTTTTTAAGTAATCTTCTCTGTCTATAAGGAAATATTCCTGCTCAGGCCCAACTGAACAGCTCACTCCCGTAACATCTTCATCTCCAAAAAGTCTTGCAATCCTTGTAGCCTGCTTGCTTATAGCCTCCATCGAGCGAAGCAGAGGAGTCTTCTCGTCAAGTGCCTCACCTGTATATGAGCAAAATGCTGTAGGTATGCAGAGGGTTACACCTGCTGTATCCTCCTTTAAGAAAGCAGGAGAGGTACAATCCCAGGCTGTATAGCCCCTCGCCTCAAAGGTTGCCCTAAGGCCTCCTGACGGAAAGGACGAGGCATCTGACTCTCCCTTAATAAGCTCCTTGCCTGAGAAGCGCATTATTATCCCGCCCTTGCCCTCAGGCTTTAGGAAGGAGTCATGCTTCTCAGCGGTAATCCCCGTCATAGGCTGAAACCAATGCGAGAAATGGGTAGCCCCTCTCTCCATAGCCCAGGCCTTCATAGCATGTGCTACAGCTCTTGCTATCTTCTCGTTAAGGTCTTCGCCGTTATCTATGGTCTTTCTAAGCTCCTTTGTATACATCGCTTGGGAGCCTGTCTTTCATTACCTCGTCATTAAATACATTTTTTGCAAAATCCCTTAGCGACTAAATTTTTCCTCGGACATACTCTTCCTCTTTCCCGATAATATTTTACAATTACTCCAGATACCACTCGTCCTTATTCTCATTCTCTCCGTCTGTCTGTACCATGCCCATGCATTTTTGGAGCACCTTCTCCATCATTATCGAAAATTAGCAAATTGACAGTCACAGGCACAAAATAACATCGCAAGTCCGGCTGAAATATATACTAAAACAAAGCTTCCAAACAACAAATGATAGAAACAACTGTTGTAAGCAGATGTCTTATAGCCAGATAAAATGACAGTCTAAACAGCCCCGACAGCTTTTAACGAAAAACCTTGAAATAAGCGGGAAAAATGTATATTGCTATAAATGACATAACTATACCGATAACAATGATAGATAGCGCATATAGGTAAGGCTGTTTTTATGTAATTAATAGCAAATTTAACGTCCACATATAGAATCAGTCCTACTACTACAAGAATAAGCCCTACTATGAAGCTTTGCTTAAAATCTCTTAAATGCCTTTGAAAAAGCTCTTTTGATAGGATAGCTCCTGTCTCTCCTTATTGATTTAACTGTTGAATAATAGAGTGCCGAGGTAGCAGGTCCTATGGTCACAATAGAATACAGACCAAAACATAGACTATGCTAGTGCCACTGTATCAAAAAGCTTCCCCATAAAGCGGAAGAAAAAATTGTTCATATTAAATAAATTACCCATAAAAATAACCTCTTTTTCTACTTTGACAGATGTCTCACAACTATATAATTATCTATGTATTCGAACGAGATGTCAAGAGAAAAAATGTAGCATTACCAGCAAAACCATATAATTCTCTCCTCTCTTCTTAGCATTATTACAGTATTTTATTTGACGTATGTCAAATAAATAGTAAGTATCTTTGCAAGCATAAGGCTCAAATAAAAATCACACCTTAGAACGGATAAAAAGTTTATCTCTTCTAAGGTGTGAACTTAGGTAATTGGTGTGCATAGGCTGATAGGCTGTTGATGCGTCTTTAATCATAGCATGTTTACTATGGATTTGCTCTTATACCGCCAGTATACAACACCTCCACACAAACAGGTAATAATTATGTTTATCATAATTGAGAACAAAATTTGAGCATTGCTTAGCGTCTCCACCCGAAAAGCTCCTCTTACCAACGGTGCTAAAACTATACAGGCTATAAAAATGCTGCTAAAATATCTAAAAAATATCTTTCTCCATAGACTGATATAGCTCATTCCAAAGCTTCGCAATATGCCGTACTCATGCTTATGTTTTTCCCAATCGATAAAGCTACTTAAAACTATATACAGGCATACTACTATCAAAGAAAAGGATACCATAGAACCTGACAGCATAGCAGTATAATCTCCCATCAATTTATTTTCTTTATTCCTTAGAACTGATGATTCAAGCATACCTCCCTGTATTGATGACATAATTAATCGAAACTCTTGTATCCACATCTCGTTTTACCGATAAAGGTGCATCTGCTCTCAAGTTGATGCTGATTTTATCATATCCTAAAATCAGCTTACTTTTTTTCGCTGTATTCTCCTTCATTACAAGCTGTATTACATTATCCTCTTCATTTTCAGCGTTCCAAAGCATTGCCTTAAAATTTTCTTTATAAAACCGTAACCCTTTTTCGCTCTTTCTAATTCCTCCCACTTGTATAATTTCATTCTTACCTGAAACGCTGTAACCAATCTTAGGTAGAAACGCTAAGCAATTCTTATCCTTGTCTGAGCCAACATCATTCTCACCTATTCCCAGTTTATCTAACAATAATACGAATTCTTTTTCAGTTAGTATAATAATCTTAACAGTCCTATCAGGTAAAACATTATACCTCTCAGCCTCTTTTGATACCTCATACCACCTTTCCTCATTCTCATTATCTTTCCATTCACTGCTTCTATACTCTAAATATTCATTAAAGCTGGAAGTCTTATCGTCCTTGTCTATCAATATAGAGCTTTGATTGGTTTCAGCTTCCATTTGGAGCTTAATCATATCACCGTATTTATGTAGGTCATTCACTACATCAAAGTCAAAATAGCTTTCGTTGTTCTCAGTTATGCTATACCCTCTAATCATACTGCTTGTGGTTGTTGCCTTGCTGTATAAATCGTAATTTATGTCACCCTTTTCCATCTCAAATCTATTTGAAAAACTAAATGAGGCTATGATAAAAAACATACAAATCATTTGCATTATAACAACGCATATATCCACTTTTTCTAAATCTATACTTTCTGACTGTAAACCGCAGATCTATCAACATTTCATTTATGAGTGAACCAGCTTTCTTTCTGGCTGAATCAACACAAAACAGTATAATTATTACACTGATAAAGCTGCTTTCCAATAAAAAAGTATGAAGCAATTCTCGAATGTAATACTGATATCCCACAAAGTTCCTTTTTATGTATAAAACTCCCAATATAGCTGATGAAGTAAATCCCACGCTTAATCCTATTACTGCAAGCACTCCAATCAGGTAAAACCACAGTATTCTTTTCCTGCTTAGAGTGAAGTCCAAGCGCTTTTAAACAAAGCCATTGTCTTGCTGTTCCAAATAAGCGACGTTCTTATTATGATAATCTTCCCAAGTAATAGCAGAAAATTGGTAAGTACAAGATATAATAATCTGGTAAACAGCAAGTCTTCACCATAACCTTTTTGAGGCTAGTTTTTGAATTAATACTCATATCATGGCTAAGTTTGATGTCATAATTACTTCCCCAATTCAATATCGTGTTTATATCTCTTTTCAATAGAATTGAATCTAAGTTTCTTTTGCAAAACAATCAACGACTGCTTTGTATCTTTTAGCATACCATCTGCAAATATTACTGTGGGATATACATTTATATCCTTTTCTATAAAAGTTGACGCAGACAGTCTACTTGAATAATTAGAAATTATGCCGGTAATTATAAAATCTGTGTTTATCCCATTTTTCTCAAAAGCTTATCTTCGATGGCAAGTTGTTGTTTTAATCTTAAATAATTCTGTCAGGTATTCTTCAACTACAATCTCGTTTTTCTTTCTTCGAGCCATTCTCCTTTAATAAGGCTGAAAGCCAAGACATCTCCAATACTCTTTTTCCATCGAGGCAAAGTTAATTTTTGCCTGAATATACCGCATTCCTCCGACTTCGAACTCTTTTGTATACAAAATCATTTAACTCATTTTTTATATTCGCTTCAGTTTTTCTCATCAACACCAGATATAACAGCCAGAAATTTGCCATATGTATTTATCAGATTATCCCTGTTGCTTTTGTATGAGCATATTGGTTGTGGATGTTGCATGTAAAAACATAAAGCAAAATCCAATTGCTGATGTCAATAAAGATATTATAAATAGTGCTTTTATTATTCTGAAATAGTATATGAATTAACTTAAAATACCTTGTTCTTTTTACTATTCATCGGCAACTCACCATCCTTTATCCTTATAATCTGATCAGGATTTTGCATGAGATTTTCTTCATGTGTAACGATGATAAATGTGGTCCCATACTTTTTATTCAGGTTATCGAATAAGTTGGTTATGAGTTTTTGTATTTTCACTATCCAAATTCCCTGTCGGTTCATCAGCAAAACACTATTGATAGGCTTTAACAGCATTGCTCTTGCTATCGCTACTCTTTGCTGCTCTCCTCCTGATAATTCATAGGGACATTTAAGCACCAGGTCAGTAATACCTAATTCCTGAACCAAGAAGCTAAAGTACTTTGGGCTGTCAATGGGCTTCCCATTAACATAAGACGGGCACATAATATTCTCTTTTTGCGGTAATATGTGGTATAAGATGATATGCCTGAAATATAAATCCATAGTTATCCCCTCTAAGTTTTGCCATCTCTCTTTCTGTCATAACAGCATAGTTTTTCCTTGAAAGAAAATATCTCCATCAGAAGCTATTATCTATGCCTGCCAGTACATTTAATAACGTGGATTTTCCACTGCCACTCTTCCCGTAAATCAAATTAATCGAAGCTTCATTGAAACTGAGACTCACCCTGACAGTGCTTTTTGTCTCGTCGTGATACCACTTTTTGTATATTTTTCGAAACTTTATTGCAAATATTACCTTTTCCGGCTTTCTTTCCACATGTTTCCTGTCCCCTGTGGCTTTTATCTATAGGCAATTATGTAGTTACATCAAAAATGTCGTGGACAAGTATTTTGTAACATAGTTCTTATCCTATTTAGATTATATCTTATTAGGTGATGAGTGTTACAACTATAATATATCACAACAACTGGATTAAACAGTTATACATCTCCTAAATCATCACAAGTCCAATAGTCATCCTTATTGATATTAATTGACCCACTATTTTTGTCTATAGGGTGAAAGTATCAAACTGTCAAAATCGCCTTTAATACGTAGATACCTACAGACTCATTTCACAGCTTCTGCTCCTGTTTGAGGTGTCTGAATACCCTGCACGAATAATAGGAACCTCAACGGTATCCTTTTTATCTAAAATGATTTCAACCTCTACATCCCCTAATTGACTATGGAATTCCTCAATATTACTATCACCAATAAACTTCATCTTTGAGCTTAACAGGTTATATTTAATTTCACCATCTATTATTATTTCACTTTGTTCACTAAGCACACCTTTAATAAAATGTTTTATTGGTTTTTAAGGTTACTTCTCTCTTAAGGGAACAGGAGGACTCAGCTACAGCCATTAGACATATTATTATCCTATAATTCTGTTTTTCATAAATACCACCTACTTTCTATAAACTTCTGCCAAATATTTATTTGAGTCATCTTTTGACGTAAATTTTTATTCTAAATAACCTATTAAGTTCATAATTATTTAGCTTTTCTTATATGAAAAATCATATCTATTGATATATATTAAATCGCTTATATTGTATGCAGTTTCATCATTTTGATTTACGTAGCTATAATTCAACCTAAAATATCTCAAAATCCTCCAATCCTAAAAGCCCAAATATGATCATTTATTCCAGCACTATAGCATCAAAGACTAAACCATTTTTATTAAATTATTTCTTTTAATATTATATACTACCAAATATAGCAAAAATCCAAAGCATACTGCAAATATGATATTAGTAAGCAATGCTATCTCATATTCTAATGATATAAAACGCATCTCTGCTACAATAAGTATTAGCGAAAACTACAAACTCCCAACTTAAACATAATAAAAGCATGGATTTTTCAACAATTTCATGATACCAATACCTCCATAAGTTTATTGCAGATAATTATGTTGTATCATTGTTCATCTAAAAAGTGAAAAGTATGTCTATGATACAAAGCATTACCAGCACAAATGCCTTCTCCTTTACATTTCTTCTCTATTTATATTATATATCTCATTATTTTAATTTAAAGAGATATCGATGTCCTTTTGCAGAATATAGATATATATGATATAATATTAAAGTGTTTATACAAAAATTATAGGGCTTTTACCTGATAAATATACTATATAATTTCACCAAATAAAAACCCTTTTTATAGATTATGATATTTATATTTTCAGCCATTTTGACACTCTTAGATACTTCTTACCTTAAGCACTCCCTCATCTCATTAAGCGCCTTTTTCATTTTCATCTGTAACTGTGGTGTCTATGTCAAATACAGAGTAGGCATAGTCTCTCTACTCTTTGTTTACAAGCTCCTCAATATTTACATTGTAAGAAGAAAGCACAGTTGTAAATTTGAGTTATCATCTTGGGATATTCCTATGTAATATGGTAATTCGTGAAACACTTATATGCTTTGCTACCTCACAGTTTGGGTAGTTGACAGAGTTTTTGATACTTCCCTTTTCAAGGTAATCCATAACTTCCTTAACCGCCATAACTGCGCAGTTATCCTCTGATTCCTCAGTAGAGGCCCCAAGGTGATGGAATAGCTATAACACCTTTCATATTAGCTGTTTTTCATTTGGAAAGTCAGTTACATACTTCTTCACCTTGCCACTGGCAAGCGCTTTTTCGATATCCTCATCATTTACCAGGGCATCTCTTGAGAAGTTTAAGATAACTACTCCGTCTTTCATAAGACCCAGGCTGTAAACATTTATCATGATGCTTAGTGCATCCATAAGAGGCATATGTACAGTAATGTAGTCACAGGTTCTATATATCTCTTCTACAGTCTTTACGATGGATTACATCTCTAGAAAGACTCCAGGCATGTCTCTACAGAGATATGAGGGTCACAGCCATAAACCTCCATTCCAAGCCTCTTTGCGGCATTGGCAACAAAGCACTCCTATGGCTCAAGGCCTATTACTCCAAGTTTCTTCCCCTCTATCTCATTGCCTGCAAAGTTTCTTTTTCCTTTTCTGCAAGCTTAGAAAAGCCCTTCTGCATCCTTGTTATCCTGTACCCAGTTAATTCCACCACTATATCACGGGCAAGAGGAAGAGTCCTGCTATAACAAGCTCCTTAACCGCATTAGCTTGTTGGCTCCTGGAGTATTGAATACAACTATTCCCTGCTCAGCACATTTTATCCAGAGGATATTGTTAACTCCGGCACCTGCTCTGGCTATGGCAAGAGATTGTCACCAAGTTCAAGAGACTTCATATCTGCACTTCTTACAAGAACTGCATCTGCCTCACTTAACTCTTCTGTCAAAGCTATAATTTTCATTCAACTCTTTAAGTCCTATAATCTGATATCTTGTTTAATGTTTTTTTATTCTATACATAGTATTCCCCTAACAAGCTTTCCAGATGCTCATATTTTATGTCCTGTAATTTTAATATTTCCACAGATACATTTCAGCTGTACCTGCTTTAATATTTTTAAGTCTAAATATTACAAATATTTTCAGCGTTATCATTTAGACTATAGGTTTTCAGCCTCAAAGTTTTCTTCATAAATTCAACAAGTTTCTCTACTCCCTCTATCGGCATAGCATTGTAGATACTTGCTCTCATTCCACCAACACTTCTATGTCCTTTAAGGTTTACAAAGCCTGCCGCCTGTGCCTCTTTTAATGAAATTTTGCATCCAGCTCTTCATTACCCTGTTACAAAAGGTACATTCATTAAAGAACGGTCTTCTTTTTCTGACTGTGCCCTTAAAAAGTTTGCTATTATCAAGAAAATCGTAAAAGAATACCAGCTTTTTCTCATTTTTCTCCTTCATCACGCCAAGCCCGCCCTGAGCCTTTTGAGCCATTTTAAATACTCTTGCCACAGACATAGATACCGTAGGCAGGCGGTGTATTGTAAAGTGACTTATTATCTGCATGAATCTTATACTTCATCATGGTTGGTGTGCCGGGGAGCACATCTTCTGTAATCAAATCTTCCCTTATAATCACAATTACAGTTCCTGCAGGTCCAATGTTCTTCTGGACTCCTCCGTAAATGATGCCGTATTTGCTTACATCCACAGGCTCACTTAAAAAGCAGGAGGATACATCAGCTACAAGAGTCTTACCCTTGGTATTAGGAAGAGTCTTAAACTTGGTTCCGTATATTGTATTATTTTCGCATATATATACATAGTCTGCATTGTCCCTTATAGGCAGGTCGCTACAGTCAGGAATGTATGAAAAGGTTTCATCGGCAGAGGACGCCACTGCTACGGCATCACCATATATCTTTGCTTCTTCAAATGCCTTCTTTTGCCCACTGACCTGTGATAATGTAGTCAGCTGCCTTGTTTTTCATAAGGTTCATAGGGAATCATAGCAAACTGGGTGAGGCTCCGCCCTGCAAGAACAGTACCTTATAGTTATCAGGTATATTCATAGTTCTCTGGGTCAGCTTCCGCAGTATTTATAATGCTTTCAAAAGGCTTTGGAGCGGTGGCTCATCTCCATCAACGGACATCTCGGTTCCGCCATAATTCATCATTTCTTCCTGACATTCCTTAAAGTACCTCCTCCGGAAGCACTGCAGGCCTGCTGAAAAATTATATACTCTTTTCCACAAATATTCCCTCCTATGTACTGTTATTTATTTAACAAATAATTTACAACATTATGTGCATAACTAGTTATTTATGATACTCTATTTTATCTCCATACTATTTAGTAGTTGTCTTGAATAAATCATTTTCTGAGTCTCTAACTTCTCTCATAGACATAGCAAGACTTTGTAACATTTTGTCAGAATAATAGCTCGCTAACTTCATCTGAGCAAAAGTCCTTTGAATTGATGCCATTGGCAGCTTAGAATTTATCATACTTGCGGAGTCTGACTAGCCATAACATACGTTCAGCATATCTTGCACTGTAAAGTTTAAGTCATTTCTGCTTTTTACTTTTCCAGTAGTTGCCACATCAGCATTAAACTGTAAATGGATTAGCACCCGTTACAGCCTATACTCTTGCAAATTTTGCTGAAGACAAACTCATGTCAAACAATGTTGTAAGCGTTACTCGCTTTGGTTTGACTTTTTGCTACTTTCCTTTTTGATGTTTTTACTCTATTTCTTTATATTGTTCTATAATATGATATTAGTTCTATGTACACTGGATTTACTAATTCAAGAGACTTACAGCATTTCTCATTAGGTCTTCTCGATACCAACGTATCTACTAAATTCTTAACATGATATTATATCTCTACTGAGCGTCTGGACCTTCTTCATATGTACGCGTCCACAATTCAATATAGTTAAAAGCAAACAGCCCTACTTTATGCAAGTCTCTTTAGCTACTTTTTATTTCTTAGCCTTAGCCTCCTTTTCCTTTACATCCTCCTCAGAGAATGTCTCCTCAAGAGTAGCTCCTGCTGGCACCATAGGCTACGCTTTCATTTTCTGTCTACTAACTACCTCTATGAATACCAGGTCCCTTAGCCTTAAGAGCCTTCTTAATAACCTCGTCAACTTCATCTCTTCTTTGGTTACTCTGAAAGCAGTTTATGCTCATTGACTCAGCAAGCTTTAACATAATCTATATCCTGAGAAACATGAGTCTGAGAGTATCTCTTGCCGTGAAAAGAGTTCTGCCACTGTCTTACCATACCTGAGTACATTGTTATTAAATACTACTTCAATAATAGGTCACATTGTAATGTGCAGCTGTTGCAAGCTCATTCATATTCATGCGGAAAACAGCCATCTCCCGCAAAGGTTGATAACCTGCTTGTTTGGGAGGCCTATCTGTGCTCCGATGGAGCACCAGGCCGTAGCCCATAGTTCCAAGACCTCCTGAGGTAAGCAGGGTTCTAGGCTTACTATACTTGTAGAACTGCGACCCACATCTGATGCTGTCCTACTTCCGTAGAAATGATGGCGTCGCCCTTTGTAAGTCTGTAAAAGCTCCTCTATGAAAATATGGGCCTGTAAGTTCATTTTCGTGATATCTGAGTGGATATTTTTGCCTGCATCTCTGCAATATGCTCCATCCATTCACTCATCGGGTCTGCTTAGTAAGCTTTTTATTAAAGCTCCTTAAGTACATCCTTTACATCACCTTCTATGCTTAGGTCAACCCTTAACATTCTTATTTATCTCAGCAGGGTCAATGTCTATATGGAGAATCTTGGCTCTCTTTGCAAAGCTCTTGGTATTGCCTGTAACTCGGTCTGAGAAATCTCGCTCCAAGTACCACAAGGAGGTCACATTCAGTAACTGAGAAATTGGCAGTCTTGGTGCCATCATGCCTATCATTCCCATATAACGCTTGTCAGTGCTGTCAAAATGCTCCCTTGCCCATAAGAGAATCACAAACAGGGGCATCCATAAGGTTAACTAAGGCTTTTATTTCTTTTTGTGAGCCTCGGAGATGATGGCACCGCCACCAAGGAAGATGACAGGGACGTTTTGCCTTTAGATATCATCTCTGTTGCCCTTATCAAGCTCTTTTTCAGTAAAGCTTTTTTTCTTTCTTAGCCTTATCTGCCTTTTTATATCCTCTTTTTGTATTCGCATTTATTGGCTGTTACATCCTTGGTTATATCCACAAGCACAGGGCCAGGGTCTTCCGCTTGCACTATCTTAAATGCTCTTCTTATAGTCTTTGCAAGCTTCTTTTACATCCTTTACAATGAAGTTATGCTTTGTAATGAGGCATGGTCACGCCTGCTATGTCTACCTCCTGAAAAGAATCCTTTCCAAGAAGATTGGTGCTTACATTTCCTGTAATTGCTACCATAGGAACAGAATCCATATATGCATTAGCAATACCGGTTACAAGATTGGTTGCACCGGACCACTTGTCGCAAGGCAGACTCCGACTCACCTGTTGCCCTTGTGCACATCCGTCAGTCGATATGCGCCCCTGCTCGTGAGAAGTAAGGATATGCTTTATTTCATCCCTGATGGCGGTAAAGCTCATCATAGAGATTTAATACTGCTCCGCCAGGATATCCAAAGATAGTATCTACTCCTGCTCTTTTCAAACATTCAACAAGTATCTGTGATCCATTAAGTTCTGCCATAAATTCTCCTTTTCCTAAGTTAGTTTGCTGGGGGCTGTACTAACATATTTTACTTATCATTTTAGAGCACAAACCCCTAACAAGAACGATAATGACTTTAAGTATATTATAAATCTCTCTCAATCAAATAGAATCTCTTACTGCGTCTTAGGTACTTCCAGGATGGCACCTCTGTTACTGCGAAGTAACCATAGCCTGATATCTTTAGATAGCCTGTAACCTCAGCCATTTTCTTTGGTTTCCAGTTCTTTCTTCTATTTTCCAAGCTCTTCATCTGAAGCTTTACGATTTAGTGTCATTTCAGGAATATTTGAAATGATATCTCCCTCTTCAATGAGTGCAGCAGGTCCTCCTACTCTCTGCCTCAGGCGAAACATGACCTGAGGCTCTCTCGATGCACCTGAGAATCTTCCATCAGTTATGAAAGGGCTCAGTCGAGCCAGTCCCATACCCTGCTATTGCAGAGGTAGATTTAGCATCTCCTCACTCTACGGGGCCTCCCTTGGCCCTTCATACCTGATAACCACTACATCTCCATGCACTATCTTTCCACCCTTGATTGCCTCACGGCATCTTCCTCTGACTCAAACACCTTGCAGGGCCTTCGTGTACCATCATTTCTTCTACAACTGCAGGCGCTTTACCACGCTTCCGTCGGTGCAATATTGCTTTTCGAAAGCTACAGCAAGTCCGCCTGTCTTACTAAATGGATTGCTCACAGGCCTCATAACCTCTTCATCCCTATTGACAGCATTTTTAATATTCTCACCTATGGTCTTGCCTGTAACTGTCATTACATTCGGTATTGATGAGACCAATGTCGCCAGTTCTTCATTACCGCATATACGCCTCCTGCCTCGTTTAAGTCCTCCATATGAAAGTTGCCGCAGGCGCAAGGTGTGCAGAGGTTGGGGTTTTCTCATGATTGGGTTTGCAAATGCTATGTCAAAGTCAAAGCCTATCTCGTGCGCAATAGCAGGGAGATGGAGCATGGAAATTGGTAGAACAGCCAGTGCCATATCCACTGTAAGTGCATTGATTATAGCTTCACGAGTCATGATGTCACGAGGCTTTATGTCTCTTCTAAACATTTCCATGAGCTGCCATTCCTGCGTGTTTTGCAAGCTTTATTCTCTCTGAATATACAGCAGGGATGGTGCCGTTGCTACGAAGTCCCATTCCAAGTGCCTCTGTAGGGCAGTTCATTGAATTTGCCGATACATACCTGAGCAGGGCCACAGGTTGGACAGGCTTTATTTTTCATATTCCAGTACATCTTCTTCGCTTAAGTTCCTGCTCGCATAGGCTCCTACTGCCTCAAACATGGAGGAAGGCTTGTCTTATGACCCTTTACCTTACCTGCAAGCATAGGGCCGCTTGATACAAAGCACTGTAGGCACATTCACTCCCTTGCAGCCATAAAGAGGCTGGCACATTTTTATCACAGCTAGGTATCATAACCAGGCATCAAACTGGTGTGCAAGTGCCTACCATTCTGTAGAATCAGCTATCAAATCCCTTGTAACGAGGGAATATCTCATTCACGTGTCCCATGGCTATACCTGATCACAGACTGCAATAGCAGGAGACCACAGGCATACCGCCTGCTTCAGCCACTCAAGCCTAACTGCATCCACTATTTTATCAATATTTATATGCCCGGTACTATCTCATTGTGAGCTTACATACCATACCATTGGCTTTCATTTCCTCGGCAGTAAAGCCGAGTGCATTAAACAAACTTCTTTGCCGGCGCCTGCTTCCATACCGGCTCTAGCGTTATCACTTTCATCATTATATCCTTTCTATCTCTAGTGCTATCCTGTCTCCCATTTCCTGCACAACCAATTAGTATTACCTCACTGAAAATCGTCTCTGTCCTATAGCCCTCTTTGCATCTGATGTTCACTGACCTCTTCTATGCTTTTCGCCTCTTTACTTGGTCCAAATGAGTATCTATAGAGCATAGGCTGATGACATTATGGTTGCGATAGGATTGGCCTTGTCTTTTGCCTGCTATGTCAGGAGCTGAACCATCGAGCTGGCTCATAGAGACCAAACCTGCCTTCTCCAAAGGCTTGCAGAAGGAGCATTCCTAAGGAACCTGTCACCATGCTTGCTTCATCTGAGGTATATCTCCAAACATATTTTCAGTAAGAATGACATCAAACTGTGCAGGATTGGCTATGAGCTGCATGCTTTTGATTATCCAACCAACATGTTGGTAGCTTTACTTCCGAATCCTCTGCGACCTTCTACCTGCCTCCAAAAGCCTTGAAGAATCAAGTACATTTGTCTACACTGCAAACCTCTTTTTCTTCTCCCTTTGTGCGAGCCTCAAGGCCCCTCCCTTGCTACTCTTTCTATCTCATCCTCGGTATATACCAAGGTATCTACTGCCTTTCGCTTTCCTTCTACTACGTAGTGCTTCTTTCTCCAAAATATGAGTCCTCCGGTCAGTTCCCTGAAGATGACGAAGTCAAAGCCTTTTTCTCCTGTAGAGCTCCTTTAGTGGACAGGAATGTCTTAGTTCATCAAATAAAATCGCTGGTCTTATATTGGCATAAAGCCCAAGTTCTTTTTCTTATCTTAAAGAAGTCCCGTCTTCAGGGCGCTTTTCAGTGCGGCAGCTTATGCAAGGTCGATATCAGTAGTGCCTCCAACTGCCAAGCAGTACTGCATCAGCGCCTTTGCAGTCTTTACAGCCTCATCTGTAGAGGAGATCCCGTACTCATCTATTGAACATCCTCCATAAGATCTCAGTATAGATAAACTTATGACCGTATACGGAGGCTATTTTGTCAAAAGTACTTTGACGGCTTCATTCACTATTTCAGGACCAATCCCGTCTCCTTTTATAAGGGTAATCATCCAGCTTCCATATACCTTCTTCCTCCTGCTTACAAATGTTTCCCATAATAATACAATATGACCGCCTTAAATGCAAGGGTGTAGCATTTATTAAACATAACAGTTTGGAATATTACTTATACTAGGAATTATAAACTAATCAGTATCAGACTGATAGGGCTATGCAAAGCCTATAATGCGAGATAAAAGCCTCTCTTTATCTCAAAAGACACTTTCCATCTGTGTAAGACTGCAATGACTATTTTAAGCCCCAAGCCATGTTTTGCCGCTTTACTAGGTTCATTCGCATAGTTTCTACTGTTTAGCTTGTTTGATAACCTCTCCTGAGACTCACTCCATCGTCTCCTACTTCCAGTAAATCTGTGACCTCTCTTATCCTTATACAGTCCTGACTATGATATTGTAGCCATCTTCATTGTGCACAATCGAGATTGTGAACCAGATTAACCAAAACTCTTTCCGTCAAATTTTCATTTACCAGTTCAAGATTGTCAAAGGCTTTCATCTATTTCATGTCAGAATTGAAAATGTTCATCCTCAATCTGATTTACTAAATTCAGTAGAGTGTTTTTCTAAGTAATTTGCTAATTATGACTTTATCCTTTTCAAACTTGCAAAGCTAAAATCAAGTTTGCTGGAAAGGTTCATATTTTCAACCAATCTGCGGATGCGAAGTCCTGTACCTTAATCTGTTGAACGTACTTTGATATGTCTGTTCCTGCTTCGGATCAATAATCATATCAGTATTCCCTAGAATAATGGCAAGGGTGTACTTATATCGTGAGAGACGCCTGCAATCCTCTGTCCGCTCCTTCCTGCGCTTTTTGGTGTTTTTCTGTTGCAATACGGAACAATAATTAGAACCAGCGCGATGATCAGCAGTATAAGAGGTGTCATAAGAATAATATTTCTAATATCATTTTTATTATATTCTAAAATATACTTCCATACCTGTTTTCTTTATCTCCAATCACCAGAATCCCTGCCTTTTACTATATAAGTATGAACCGGATATTCATCAAGGTAGTATCTTACAAATTTTACCATCCTGAATACTATATTTCTTTTTGCAATTCTTTGGGTAGTGATTCACTCCAAATAATCTCACCGTCCTTATTTAAAAAGCATACTCATAGGTGGTTATTCTTTACGATTCTTTCTTTTTCTTTATTATCTAAAGCTGTAATTCCCATCTTCTACACGGATATGTTCTATAAGATTGCTCTCATTCCAGGATCATCGGTATATTTAGAACTATAATTACATATATTAAAAGTATCCAAAATAAGAAAGCACATACCATTAGTATTAGTGCTGCGAAAAAGCTGAAATTTTCTTTTTCCTTTGTCTCATCTGTTTTTCTCCAATTTATATCCAAGTCCGCGTACTGTAGTAAAAATTCAGGCTTTGACGGATCTTTTCTATCTTTTCTCTTAGATGGCGCATATGAACAATCAATGAACTTTTCAAGTCCATAGTTGCCTTCAGGCCATACCGCATTGCATAGTGCATCCATAGTTACAATCTTTCCTCTGTTGCGGTAAAGTACTGAGCAAGGCAAGTTCTTTTAGATGTAAGTGATACCTCTTTGCCTCATGCTTTTACAACTCCCGCATCAAGGTCACTATGCATCCCCACACCTAAGCAAGCCTGTACCTTCTTCTGGTCTAGTATGTTCTTCTAAGAACAGCAACCAAATCTGAAATAATTCTTTTCGTAAGAAAAGGCTTTGTGATATAGTCATCTACGCTAAGTCCCAGTCCTCTTAGCCTGCTGTATCTTCATCTCTGCAGATAAAAATATAACCGGTATTTTCTGATAAACTAACCTAACGGCATAGTTTTCATAGAGTTCAGCCATTTCCATCCGGAAGCATCATCTAAACGAAATTAAGTGATAACTGTTCCTAATGATGCCATCTTCTGCTACAGTCCTCTGCCACATCTATAGAAGAATAACCCTCTTTTGATATACTACTATGCTCATACAGCTTTTTCATCATCTACTAACAATATTTTACAAGTTGTCTTATCCATATTTTCCCCTTATATATATACCATTAACTATACAGCATTTTATATCAATACTCAACGAATCCTGCTATTTGCTCAATGTAAGCTTAATATTAGCGCAATGTTTACTAATCTTCATGTATCCTATCACTCGTAAACAAACACATCTTAAATTTTTGGAGGTAGTTATGAATTATATTCTGAAACAACTTAATCTAAGCAGAGCGAAACACATACCGTGTAAAGGGCTATCTATAGACAAGTACCCGTGGGCTCTGTGTATGGTTTTCTTGGCCCCTAACTGGTGCAGGAAAAGAGTACTACTCTTAAAATGATACTAGGGCTCATTCATCCTGACTCAGGCGAAATCAGGTCTTTAATAAAAATTAAACTCATCAAACAAACTTTCATCCCTTTCCCAAACCGGAAGTCTTGAGAGAGAACCCGGTGGATACGGCACCTACAGGTCTTGAGAATATAACGTCATACAGAAACCAAAAGGAGTAAAGACGGGATGAAATCGAGCTCTCTTAAGACAGTAAGGCTCTTTTGAGCAACGTGATAAAAGTTACTATTCATGGTATGAAAACAGCGACTAAGAATTGCTATAGCTGCTCAGCGCCTAAGCTCTAATATTAGATGAGCTCCTGAACGAGCGCCCGATCCTGCAGGAATACATAAATCCGAGAGCGATTAGTTCACTGCCAAAAGAAAAGGGGTATTACGGTGATTATTTCCAGCTACGCTTCTCGTGAAGTCGAACAGATGGCCTGACTATGTTGGCATTATTAATAAAGGAAAAATGCTCTATCAGGAACTCTTGCCGAATTAGAAACCAAAAAGGGTGAGGGGCTCGAAGATGCCTTCCCTTAACTTACAGGCGGAAAGGAATATCATGACACATATAGTTGAACTTCCTAAAATTAGTTCATATTGAATTTATAATCGTCTCAACATCATTTTCTACTGCTTATTGTAATGTTAGTATAAATTACTTTCTTCTAGTTAGAGGGTATATGATGGTCAGCAATGGTTGAATGTATTTTATGGAATTCCTTTAGTTAACAGCATTTTTACTTTTCAGTTTATGTATGGCAATTCTAGCCAGTCAGACTGTTGATGTCCGAGAACAAAGCACTATCTGAATCTTATTTCTACCTTGTGTAAGCAAGCAATATATTTCTGTCTGAAAAATCTGATGGACTTATTCACATTGTATTATTCTGCATCATACAGATGAGTTGTGTAGGTCTTTTAGGCAGTACCTTGGTTTTTGCACGGAATGTACCTAATCTGGTCATTATGATTACCTGCAGAAGTTATAAGTAGAGCATGATTTTTGTTTCAGGTGCAGTGTCTGAGTTTCTCTTGTTTCCAAACCAGTTTGCGCATTTCTCCATAGGCATTTCGAGCACTTCTCACAGGTTTATTCCTTGCCTTATAAGCAAGATAACATGAGTCGTCCTTGGTCATTCTAATTTCTCTTAGCTGTGTAAGTATGGATTATGAGAAATCAGCCACTATGAATGTATTCTGGGAACTGCCTGCACAGATTGTTGTTGCACTAATTTACTCTTCTTTGTACATTTTTGATTGGCCTGTACCTTTTTCTCTGCAACAGAGCCCGGAAGCACTTGGCAGTGTGACGTGTAAGGGCAACACACTCTCTCCTACACGGTATTCCTGCAGAACTAATTAAGATTAAAGCAATCCTGTATGGTTCTTTATTCTGATTCCTGTAATATCACTTCTAATTGGAACATTGTAATTCACACAGAATCAAGTTCCTCATTTTACGCTGGGCGATTTGTGATCACACACTCCATTTTTCCTAAGTTTCTTTCTTTCCTTGCGCCGTTAATAGAGTTGTATGCAGCCTTCAGTGGAGGATGGAACATCTAGGAAGCTAATTGGAACTCATTTTATCTGTGACATCTCCTTTTAAATTATTTACGATAAGTGGGCCGTCACCTCCTTTGTATCTTCATTGTGTATTATATGGCTGGTGGTTACATATGTTGTGCAGGGAAAATTCCCTGGTATTCTGACAGCATACCCACGTTGTTCTGGAGCAGGCTTCTTGCTAATGTATCTCTGTGATGGCGATTCAGCAGTACAAAATTTGTTGTCACTATATGTTGCATTCTTTTGCATTACCTGTTGCCATTGCTTTCGCGGGTGCCTCAGCGGGTTGCTTTCATTATGAAGGGCTTTATCTTACGCCATGTTCTTTACTGATATGGAGCGAGCACATCAGTACAGAAAAATCTTAATCTTCCCTATGGTTTTGATTTCGGCTTCTATATGGATTTCGCTTCCATCGCAGTCGGCATGTTATTCATAAAAACACTGATGTAAGAACCATGTCTGATTTTAGTATAGAAAACCGGCAGAGGATAAAAGTTCATATCTCTGCCGGTATGTGTATAATGATACGATAATATTCATCTATACATTTATCATGCCTCAAGTCCATGAGGCCCATTTTCTCAAGTATGGGCCTTATAACCTCTTAAGAAGTCCTCTACCTGCTCTTTTCGGAACGGCCTGTATGCTTGGACGGATCCATCTGCTTTTAAGCTCTTCTAGTTATGTTAAAGGATGGTTCAGCCGCAATTAGTTCAAAGGAGATTGTTGTCAAGTCCTCTTTCCTTTCCCACATTTCCTTCCTGCTTCCATAGACAGGGTTCTTGTCTTCCTCATAAACTCCTGCCTGTCTCCTCCTCTTTTCACTACGTCCATCATTATATTCTTTAACCATACAATGGAAGTTCAGACATGATATGCTTCTCAATCACCTCTCATAAACTACAAGGCCATCAGCTACATTCATATACAAATCAAGGATGCCGTCTATAGCAAGGAAGGCCTCAGGTAGACAGACGCTTGCTGGCAGAATCGTCCAGAGTTCTCAAACCACTGGGTAGCCGCAGTTATGTAAGGGTTCATCAAACTCGCTCATCACATACCTGAGAGGGATGCGATACGCTCACTGCGCAGGATTTCTCTTGTGCTGCGCAGATGAACCTATCTGGCCTTTTCAAATGGTTCTTCCACCTCTTTAAGATGCCTGCAACAGTCTGATATCATTTGAGGTTATGGGCACTGATGCAATTCCGCAAGATACATTAAGCACTCTTGGTCCACCTTTCTTGAATAGGTCTGACCTGATACAGGTAGCAGTCTGTAAATCCATCTTCTTAGCGATTAACTTATCTATTTTCTTTATCTTCTCGTGATCTCCATCAAGTCTGAGAAACTTGCCTGCGTACCTGTAGTTCCCTTTAGACCAAGCAATTTTCATGCTGTCTATAAGGTAGCAGATATCATCATAGTCAAACGTAAACTCCGCCAGCCAAAGTGCGCCCTCTGCACAGGCTGTGCAGGCTGAAAATGAGTAAAGCCAAGGTTGGCAGACCTTATATTTATCAACAAAATCAGCAAGTTTACTCGTTACATTGTAAGTCTTAACGAGTTTTTAGGCCTTCGAGTATTATGATAATGTCTGTATTGTCTCCTACATGCGGAGGTTGCTCCAAGATGAATGATCCCTTTGCCTTAGGGCACCATTTGCACCATAGGCATAGACATGGCTCCGTAACATCGTGGCGGACTTCTTTTCTCTGGCTATGGCTACATCATAGTTGATATCGTTTAGCATCTTCCTTTTAGCTCTGCTATCTGTCTTCACGCGATATTAAGGCCGAGTTCTTTCTGCTGCAAGGGCAATCTACAGTCTTCGCTCAGGTGGTGAATTTCTTATCCTGTGAAATCATGTACTGCATTTCACCCTGCTTGCACTACCTCCCTGAAAGAGTGGAGCTTTCATAACGGTCTGTGCTCTAGCGTATCCTCCACCTGTATGTGGGTGGTGTACGTATCTAAACCTTGACTATTATAACTCTTGATATTTCGTGAATACTTTTTGCTTAGATGCTAATTGTTCTCTTTTTGAGAGCTTACTAAAAATTATAGCTATCAAATCACTCCGTTACTCTTTAGTCATCGGACGGTTCTATGATATCAGTGGGTTCAGCTTTCGGTCAAATTAGTATAGCTTACAAGTTCTTTAGTGTGGGTGATGAACCGTTTATTTCTTTCATGGCTGCGTCACTGACAAAGTTTGCACTCACTACCATAGCATTTACTGTGCTTTTCTATCTCAAAGGCTCTCTTTCGATAAAGTCCTGCATTGCACTTTCTATTCTGCTCTCAATAAATTCAATGGTTCACTTTCATCTTCCAGGTCTTTTAGTTCGTAAAGCCATGTAAAAAGCCCCACGTTTCCTTCTGCTATCAGCTCCTTAAAAATAATCTTCCGTTTAGTTCAAAGCCCCTCGCTATTTCCACTACTTTTTATGGAGTTTTCTTTCATATAGTCTGCCTCAGCCTTTTCATCCCCGCTAAGGACTAGTTTAATCAGCCTTTTCTTCTTCTTTTTGCGTCATTTTTCTATGTCTCTTAATTCTTCCAGATACATATTTAAGAATTCAGAATGGAATTTTAAGGTCCTTCCTGTTGTTTTTCTTTTTATCCCTCTCGTAGCCTTCTCTGCTTTGCTTCTTCAAGCTGTTCCTTCACAACATTTTCATATTTTTAACCTCAGCCTCAATTTCTTCTTTAGTTTCAAAACCTTCAATTTGTAATATGTGATGCTAAGGTAGTGCAATAGTCAAACTGAGCATCATCAAGTTCTAAGTCTTCATCTTTTATATCACTTTCGTGAACCTTATTTCCGCTAATCTGTGCCTGAGCCACAAGGTCTGCAAGGCGGGTAGCAAATTCATATTGTTTATCTGCAGTTTTTTCTTCCAAAGGTCTCTCTATCTTTACGACTTGAGGGTTCTGATTTATATAATGACTTATGCAGTCTCTACAGCATATTTTTATACTTTTCTCTTTTGTTTGGTGAGCTTAATTCCTGCAAAGCTTCTTTCCTGTAAGTCAAGTTCCCAAATCATTGAATTTAGGCTTTTTAAATTTCTTACCTCGTAAAACAGAACAAAATGTATGTACAGTCATTGCGTTTTATACTGAACAGCTAAAGAGAGTGTGTGGTTTATAGCATCCCATTGTTTTGCTTTATGGCTATAAATCCTCTGCTAACTATGATGGTGAACCTTCCGTGTCTCAAAGGGACTCGTCCCAACTTCCTTCGTCCCACTCTGTCCATACACACCGAGTGCCTGCATAAGCTTTTCTAACAGGGAATCATGCCCCTACGGAGAGAGAACTACCGGCAAGTTTCTCGCTGTGCTCTTGTTTGTGATTTTACTGATCTGTTCACCTGGCAGGGCACGGATAATTCCCGTGATCGCCACCCTGCCTCGCTTTGCTGGTCATTGTGATGATGCAGCGCTTGCAGCACTCCATCGTTATCGAGTTTCCTTCCAGAACCCCGCCCGATCTCGGAAGAAGAACTGACACCCGGCAAGGCTCCTGGACAAATTTTGCTGTCGACTGTTTTACGCCACACAGCTTCCTTTATTTTCCGGACGTCTGATGTCCATCAACATCTTCTTCGGAGCATATTTTGCACCAGTATCTCAGTAATCGTACAGATAATCCCCGTAGCTTGCAGGCTATCACAATCAATGACCGTATCTTTTCCTCAACGGATTATCGGCCCGTGTCGTATAATACATAAGTGAGTTCTTTGACCTCCGTCAGATGGGCCACTCGCTGACTTTGTCGTCTGGAATACCCAATATCTGAGTCGTTATGCGTCCTCTGGTAGACTGATTTTGGTTTCTCCTTTATGCTTTCCTGGACTCGTGATGCCACAAGGCTCAATCCGCTTAATTTCTTGTGTATTTCTTAACATCATCAAATCTTGAAACATCTCCTATCTCTGCAAGAATGCCTCTGAGTGTATTTTCTCCAATCCCAGATATCTCCAGAACGTCACTCCAGTAGCGGCATCTCCTGACATCTGGTTGATCTGGTCTCTATAACAGCAAGTTCAACATCCAGTTCCATGAGTGATTTTCGTGCACGAACCACTTTTACAGTAGCTGTCTTGTCTTTGCAATAGATCCAATCCTTAATCCCAACACTTGCTTTTGACGTACTGTAAGATTTCCTCTTGGCTCTGCTGCACCATGTCCTAAGTTTAGCAAAGCTGTCAAATCCGTCTTATCCCCTTCTTCCGGCGCGCGCCAGTTCATCCGGAAATGGTGCCTTCTTTCAGCAGTTCAATGCTAAATGCTCCATCGACTTTTTCCCAATGCTTTCCTTATACTCCGGGAAGAGATCTTCATCTCCTGTGCATCCGGCTGGATGGTCTCGAATTTCGTCTTCATTCAGTTGGTCTCTCACGATGGACAACTCCATGAAGTCTCAGCATAGATCTGGAAGATATGGCATACCAAAGTTGCCATCCTTGACAAGATTTGCTACAGTTTCCCTCGATCCTTCCGTCAATCCTTCAGCTGGCTGTTATCTTTCAACTCCTTTGTCTGCTTAACAGCACAAGGGTTTACCTGAACAACACTGATTCCATTTGCAATCATCCAGTAGCAAGGCAGAACCAGTAGACCGAGACGGCTATTCTGCTGGCACTATCATCGACTCTTTACATGTTCAGTACCATCTTACTGCCCTACCTTGCACTCTCTGGACTCCTTCATAATCATTGGCTGGTGAAAGAATAAGCGGACTTACTGAGTTCCTGTCCTCGGTAACAATTGCTCTCACATAGTGCGTTTCACGTCACTACATCACATCCCAAGATACATGTCATCGCTGATAAAGAGTAGTTTTATTTTATCGAACTCACATTGGTTTCCAAATCACGCCAGCTGAAGCCAGAGATTTTCCTTAATCACCTCTCAAGGCTTTCTTTTCCAAAAGCTCCTGCTGTTCAAAAACATTTGCTGTTACTACTTGATCTTCAGGCCTAATATTCATTTTAGATACCTCGCTATTTTAGATTTTACCAACCGGCGTGGTCAGTAATACTCTAAATTTACTTGAGGTATTTTTATATGTCAACTTTTGACCCATTTATATGTAGGAAGCTTTCATTATTTTATCCTTTCCCACGCCATATGCTGTTCCTGCTGTGTCACTGCAGTGTGACGGCATGCCTCTGTCTTCTCCTTATTTGCACTTTTCTGCTTGAGCACTTCTTTTCTGTCCTTTTCACTTTCTTCTTTTCACGAATTTCCTCTACGACAAACTCTTCCCATTTTGAGACTCATAACTCTTCTGTCTCCTTTTCTCCTTAAAATATTCCAAAGCTTTCTGCACTCTTGTTATACATATCGCTACGAATTCTTTTCTTTAAGAGCATGTCTTGAGTTTTCCAACTTCGTCATTTTCATCATACTCCCCCATTAACAGCGCACTGTGCGAACCGTCGAGAAAATCTGCGTTTCTCGTTGCTCTCGGTCACTATAAATAGGAAGTCCTCTTTAAAATAATCCTTTTACTGTGATAAAATTACGCATAGGAGTCCGCTAACTCCCTTAAAATCCTGGCCTCGTGCTTGTAACATCCTTGTATCAAGCATACGTGAGACCTGGGTCTTAATTTTCTGTTCATCTGCTCCATCTACCTCCTTTTCGATTTCACATTGATGGCTTGCAGCTCACTATCTTCTACTGCCGAGAATATCAAGTTTAATACTTCTTCCACCTATCTCATTGCTACACTTTCTTCGCCCTACCGATATTGCTTTTATATCACATCTGCAGTGCAACCTTTAGCAATAGATCTCAGCCAGGTATGTTGTTATCAAACACCTGTGACATCATAATGTCTGTCTCAAGCTATGAAGTTAGGTCGCTTCAAATGTATCCTTAAGTCTTTCTTCATTCAATTTGTTGCAAGTCTGCCTCCTTTCTTATTTTGCATGCTCATCCCACGAAAAATGAGATCGAGCGAATCAGACTGTGGTGGTACCATCACGCTATTTAACAATAAAGAAAAGAGGCTGCAGTAACCACTGACGAGGAGACCGACTCGTATCATCCCTGTCGATCCTTTCGCCACTTATATTGAAGTATCTTGCCTTTACATAAATCTGCCTTCGCCCATAAGGCTTTCCCATCTGTGCTTTATTCACTGATGCAATCTCGAAGCGCCTGCTCATAGCCTCCTTTATCTTCCTCCTGCCTCAGCACCGGTTCAATAGTACACTCACGCGCTGCCGTCTACCTGTACGCCCATCTTTACGGTATCTCACCACAAGTAGCCGCCTCATCGCTAGGTAGGCTTCGTGCTCGCAAGCTCGTACGTGCCTGATGTGTCCGAACGTCTCGAGTTCCTCGCCAAAAGATGAGGGTCAGACACAGGATATCAGCTTTACACAAAGTTTCTTCTTCAGCGGCATTCCATAGGGCACATTTGCCCTTGGTTGCCAGCATTCATAAATATCACTCGTCCGCTTGCATGACATGCATTAAAGCCAAGAGTCATCAAAGTCATCTGTCGCTAACAGTCTGGTGTGGGTGAGCTTATGCTCTTTCCAGTGAGTTCGTTATAGCTCTTCACCGCTTCTTACAAGGTTTTCCAGGATTTGAGAAGTGTAGCAATACTCTTCCATGAATTTCCTGAGCCTTCACACCCTGCCTACTCCAAAGGCTTTGAAGTCTCAAGAGGTCCCATAAACATTTCATATATTCCTGAGTGTATTCGTATCGTAATCCCTCACTATCTCTAATGCTTGTTTACTACAAATTCAGGGAACGCTTACCCATCTTGGATGCGTTTGAGCCCAAGTATCATTCCCTGATGCTGACAAGCTTCTACGTAGGCTCTTTCAGCCAGGAAAGTCCTCGTTGTAGAGGAAACGGTTCCAACTCATGAATACATAGGTGTCCCACTGCATGTTTCAGGGGCTATACTGTGGAAGGTCTGCTAGGAGCCAGTGCTTAGAGCTCCTGATTGGCAAATTCATCATTGTTCTTAGGGTCTATGTAGCGCTATATCGCGCGAGGCTTCGCTGCTGCACTCAGCATTGTGGAGGTCTCACGCTCACTAATGCCCGTTTTATCATACTCTTTCCACTCGTAGCATGTTTCCAAGAGGTGCTTTTGCCATGCTTCTTTTTCCTGTATGTCCTCAAGCTCAGGAAGTACGCGGAAGTGACTCGCTTTCAGGAAGAAGAACCACCGTCAGATCTGCTAGCATGTACCACAGGACAGGCTCACCTCTAACACTGTCTTGCAACATCCACTCTCAGTGGTAGTTGACTCTTCTTTCTTGCCACTCCCATTTTAACGAAAACTTCTTCTGCGATTGCTCTCCATGCTTACTCTTCTACAGTAGTCCACTACATTTCCTACAGAAATTCATAAGTCTCAGCCCTTGCCACAGGTAGTCCTGCTCGTACAAGATGTCATCTCACACATCACCATCTATTACCTGAATTCTAGGTAATGTTATAGTGCCTCAGAATACTCAAAATCTCTCTGATCGTGGCTTGGAACCGCCATAACAGCCCTTATGTAAAACAGCAGCGCAAGTCGCTCTGGTATCTGAGACTTCTTACCGCTTTACAGGATTTATAGCATATATTCCCTCAAGCACCTAGCCAGATTCTTTGTTTTCAATTAAGCTCAGTTCTGTCCATATCGTTCTTTTGAGGGTTTCATCTGTATGTATCTGCACAGCTTCTTTATTTTAATCCCTTGACACAAAGGCTCTTGTATCGTCTCACCATCAGGGGCAAGCAACATAAAGGTGATACCGTAAATAGTCTC